>SXGT01937737.1_pt1 | contig 125213 bp, 156 predicted proteins | sample 3176221 | NCBI WGS metagenome assembly SXGT01 (sample SAMN11356862, study PRJNA531348) | freshwater metagenome | isolation source: freshwater sample F1-120 | place: China: Fuxian Lake, Yuxi | collected 2017-12-25 | reverse complement strand
GTTGAGTCGTAGCAAAACCTCCTACTTGCGAATAAGCGAACTGAACTCCAAAAGCGAAAACTAAAATTCCTACAAAAAGACTCCAAAACAAAATCGCTCCCTTATTCATAGAACTCAGAAGCAAGGATTATTTAAAAATATGTTGAATATACAAAATAGCAAAGTAAAGCAATCAAGAAAGCAGGAGCAAATGGCACGCCCAATTTAATCTTTACTTTTTTGTTATGTTTTCTCAAAAATAAAATCTCCTCATAGGATAATCCATGAACACTCTGTTCTATTTTTCTACTTCCAACTTTCACAGATTCATAAAGCCAGTCTCCTTCAGTAATCAAATCTGGAGACATCAATTTTATCATTGAAGATTTTTCAAGAGATTTGGCATAAACAAATACAAAAAAGAGAAAAACAGGCAAGAAGAATAAGATTTTAATAAAAAACAGTAGGATAAAAGAGAGAATAATAGATAAATAAAAAACAAATTTGGTTGCAGAGATTTGCTTCTTAAATTCTGAAACAAATTCTTTTTTATTTTTAAAGGCGATAAATGAACTATAAATCAAAGTGTAAATAATTCCAGAAACTAAAAGCAGAAAGATAAATAACAAGCTGTAAAAAGTGATGTCTTGATAAGATTGATAAGGAAATATCCCTCCAATTCCAAAAAGAAGTTTAGCATCTCCCCCTGCAAAAATACGAGAGTAATAAAATCCATATCCTAAAACAACAAAGAGCAAAACTCCAAGAACTCCTTTAAAGAAAAAATCATAATTTCCTATAAATGAGGAATAAAATAGCCTATAAGCGAGAACAAATGCAATAAAGGAAAAATTAAGCCAATTTGAAATTTCCCGATATTTTAAGTCCTGAAAAACAGCAAAGACTATCCAAAAAAAAGCAAGAGCATATAAGAAAAGATATTCATTCATAAGTTAAATAAGAGACTCACATTTATTAATATTGACTCCTGAAAATAGTATGCAAAATGGACACATAAATCGATATATCTTAATAATCAGCCTATTGGCCTTAGGACTGATTTCATTTATGATGATAAAATCTTACCTACTCGCTTTATTAAGTGCATTCGTTATAGCTTATTTGATAAAACCTTTGCATACAAACCTCGAAAAAAAGATTTCAAAAAAAAGCGCTGCAATTCTAACAATAATAATATTTTTTGGAATAATTGCTACTCCCGTAATCTGGACATTCAAGGAAATAATTTCTCAAGGATATTCCCTTATGGAAAATGGCGCTATAGAAACGATAGTCACATCTATACAAAAAATAGGTTTTCTCAAAAATTATCAGATTAAAGAAGGAATTGATAGTTTAGTTGGTTTGGGAATTGGTTCTCTCTCAAAAATAACTTCTTTTGTAATTGGGGAAATAATATATTTGTCCATAATGATTCTTGGAATTTATTATATGCTTATAGAATGGGACTCTATAAGTTCAAGACTAAAAAGAGTTATTCCATTTTCAAATAAAGAAAAATTAGCTAAAGAGATAGGTGGAGCAACATCTAAAATAGTCCACGAGATTATGTTAATTGCAATAATAGAATTTGTTATAGCCTCATTTGGATTCTGGCTTGCAGGAGTGGAGTTCTTTATACTTCTTGCAACGCTTACTGCTTTGCTCGCATTCATTCCTGGTGGCCCAGGCATAGTTTGGATACCTATTGCAATATACAAATTAATTGGGGGGCAATATATTAGTTTGACAATAGTTTTGATAACTGGAATAATCATTTCAGTATATGTAGATACTATATTCCGGGCAAAAATAGTCAGCAAAGATATAAAGATTCATCCATTGGTATCACTTATAGGAATTCTTGGAGGCACATCAGTATTCGGAGTATTGGGCATAATAATAGGACCTTTATTCCTTTCTTACACAATCAAAATATTTGAAGAAGTCTTAGTTGAATATGGTTAAATTTTATCTACTCTGGCTCTAAATTGTCCGCCCTTTTTATATTTATTATATCCTCTTTGTTTTCTTTTATCATTCTTGCTCTTTCTCTTTCCAGCAAAACCATAATCATCCCCCATAAAATAAATGGTTAATCTAAATTTAAATATTTAATGTATCTATAACTCTTGTAAAAAATGAAATTAATTCAATAATATCAAAAGCTTCTTTATCACTGATGAATTATATTATTTCGATTATAAAATCTCACGCAGGACAAGATACCTCAGAACAAGACATAAGACAATCAATTCCCAAAGATGAATTTGTGCATAAAATTAAATTATCATTTAAAGAAAATTTATTACAACAAAAAGTAATCTCATCTTCAATAGAACAAGCAAGATTACATGCCTCTTTAACTGCCCCCATATTTGCAGAGTCGCTTATTGGCTCAATACTTGTCGTCCATAAATTAAATCCTTTAGTAAATAAGAAAATAAGTCCTGCCAAAAGAATTATTGAAATCACAATTATAACTACAGTAGATATTGCAATTTCAAATCCTTTTCGCTTCATAAACATAATAGATTAAATCAGTTATTAAAACTTTCTTTTAATTAGAATTATTTTGTAATTGTTACCTGAACTTTTCCAGACAAACCATTTTGACCATTTAGTTCTACAAATGCGACACCATTAGAAGAATCTAATTTTTTAGCTTTGAATTCGACCATTTGTTGAATATTCCAATTTTCAGAAGTAAATTTCAAAGATTTAGTCACCATTTCAATTAAATCTGGACTTCCAGAAAGGATTATATCAACATCATTTGTTGGCTTAGAAGCCAATTTAATCTTAAATTCTCCATTTTTTTCTTCTTGAATATTTAAAGCTGTTGTGCTCAAAATTAGACTATTGATCGGACAATTTTCCAAGCCACCATTTACCTTAGTTTGCTCTTTTTTGCTTAGAGCAATTTTATCACAAACTTTTGCAAGAAAAGTTGCTTTATTTTGGGCACAATAATCAGTCATAGATTGAGGAACAATAACTCCTTTATTATCTAGCCCGCTACGAATAATAGGATGTTCACAATTAACTACTTCTTCATCTCCAAGAATATCAGTCAATTGATATTTGCAAAAATCAACATTTAGATTTGCAGAAACTTGTAAACTACAAGCTTCTACCAAAGATTGTAAATCAGTCGGACCTCGTTCAAATATATTGAAAAAAAAGTCAGTTCCCTTATTAAATCCAAGAATAAGCATAACCAAAACAACAAGACCTAAAATAATTAATATCACTGTCGCAATAGTAACATCTGCTCGCTTATTCATCCGACCCTCCATAAAGAATACAATCTTAAATTGTTTATAAACTTTATTGACAAAGAAATTTAGTATAAAATTATCCAAGAGTCAAAGATTCAACCCATTTATTGTTAAATTTTGAAGTTATATTAAAATTATAATTGATAGAATTAATGCCTTTTTCTTCATCTTTCGTATTTATAGAGAACGACAAATTCCTGATTGATAAAAGATAATTTCCAACATCATCAAATTTCTCAACAGTAAATTCTCCATCCACAATCTTAGCAAAAACATTATTTTTTACAAACTCATAAGAGTTATCAGTATTCTTTCCCCCTCCAGAGATAGTTAATTCCTTCAATTTATCTTTGAAAGTTTCCTCAAAATTATTAGGATTTGATTGTTTAATTGACTCAGAAATAAGCACATTCATATAGTTTAGAATCATATTTCTAAAGTCCCACATTTCAAGAGATAATCCTCTGAATTCAGCATCAATTGATTTTATGTTTTCTTTAAATCCATAAAAAGAATATAAAGCGACTCCAACGAGCAATAAAGCTCCGAAAACCATTAAAACTGTTCCTATGTGTCCGCGACGATTCATTGGGAATCCTCTGAAAGAACATACAAAGTAATTACTTCACCAGCATAATTACATAAAGTTTTTTTCTGAAGCAGAGAATTTTCAGGAAAAACTTTATTAAATTCATCTAAGGAAATAACTAAATCACTACCTATCTCAAAGTTATGATTAGAAGAATGAATTCTATAGAAATATTTAGAATTTGTTCCGAAGATACGAGACAAAACAGCAAATCTTTTTCCGTTTTTTTTATCAACTAAAGAAGAAAATTTGTTTTCTAAATTTGAATCTACTGCATCTCTCCAGTATTTATCTTCTTTTTTCGCAAAGCACATTTTTTCTATGGCACATTGAATCGTGACTACATCGTCGCCAGTTTTTATACTGGACTTCAAAAATTGGTCAATTAATGATCCTCTTTCTGCATTCTTTGACGGGAAACTTTGTTCAATATTTAATCTTTGTTCCGAAGTCATAGGCGAACTACATTCAATACTTAAGACATCTGCCAAATCTTTACCCATAAATCCAGAGACAATCATGAAAAGAAGCATGATTAGAAAAATAAGAATTAACGAAGGAAAACTAGTAATTATCTGACCTATCTGTCCTCGATTATTCATGCGGCCACTCTCTTTGAAATTTGAGCACTTGAAGTTAAAATGCAGATTTCATCTTTTTCAATACAAAAAGTATGACATAAGGGGAGTTCTATTTTTTTAAATCGCTCATTAAAACCACATTTTATTTTGTAATCATAAACTCCTGAAAAAAACTCTTCTCCTTTTGAATTATTTATTAAAATCAAGTAATTATTACTTTCCAAAGCTTCTTTGTCTATATGGCATTTTTGAAAAAAAGCATCTCCCTCTTTAAAAACGAATTCAATTAATTTTTGTTCATTGATGCATCTTTTTATAGAATTCATCAAAGAATTTGCATCAATATCTCTCATATCTAATTCTCTTCCGAAAAATGAGATAATACCTCCATAAATTCCCCCCGTGATTATAACGATCATTAAAAAATAAATTAGATACATAGTTCCAGTTCCCAAAACTTGTCCATTTTTATTCATTTTTTTGCTCCTGTATCTTTCTGCCTGCTCTTATTTCAAAAATAAATTGACTTGTTTTTGAACTTCCAGAAAGTAGTTCAACAGGTCTGTAAATAATATCAACATCATTTACGAAAACAAAACTCGTTCCAGCGTTTAATCTCGTACTCGTAATAATCCTATTATTTACATTGTCTACACTTATTATGTCTCTGACTGGTTTTCCATTCTTAATTGCTACACCTGCAAGTTTCGTGACATCAATAGCTAATTTTTGCCCAGGCACAGCATTATTTATCAGCATAATAATCTCCTTTGCATAGAAGTCCTCCATAAAAGCAGAACCATTTGAATAAGAGAGAACAAACCAGAACATTATCGCAAAAAACAAGATAAATATCACTAAATGTTGTATGGTGTCCATAAGAATAGTGGTATCTCCTTTTTTGTTCATATTGGTGATCCACCAACATAGGGGTTAGATGGAGATTTATCTAAAATAATTGTTCTTGTGCAATGGTAAGTCTTGGAATTCAAAGAATTCAAAGAAGAATAAAACTCTTTATCTTCAAGGCTGTTTAAATTTCCTAAAGTGCTATTAATAAAAATAGAAGTGTTCTTTGAAACAAAAAAGGGCATAAGCTTATTTTTGTAGAATGGGATACATTTCAGAAGATTTCCATCTGTCTTAAAACTCGAAGAGTCATAGTAACTAAAAGTTAATTCCATGCTGACTGGTCTATCTATTTTCCTACAAAATCCTCGTTCTTGACATTTTTCAGCTTCAGGAGAACTCTCACACATACAAAGACAAAATTCATTTAAAAAACATTTATCTGGCCGAACAATTTCTTTTCCATCAACAGTTTTTTCACCTCGATTATATGCCACAAGAAACCAATTATTCACTCCACTCAAAGCGAAGGTATTTTCTTCTCCAGCTATCAGATTTCCAGTCTTGTCAGTCAAACCATTAATGAATGTTTGTGCTCTCTTATCTTCCAAATCAATAAGACCATTATAAATTTTAACTCCTAAAAAAATTAGACCAAGAATACCAATAACTGCAATAATTATTCCTAACAAATTATTAGTAATCCCTCTTTTACGAATAATCATGGATTTCCTTCAATGCCTCCGATACATAAATCATTAATTCCTTCAACATCCCAATTCATCAGTTTAACTAGGGAACATCCCCTTTGTTCTCCTCCAGAAATTTTACTTTCAAAATTCCCACATGTAGCAGCTGAAAGTGCTTGGTTTTCAATAGTCGTGATTCCAGAATCATAAGCCAAAGTTGTAGCAACTGCTCCAATACTTACGATTTGAAATAGTGCTTTTACCCATCCTGGACCAGGTAGAAGAAGCGCTGCTTTTTTTCCAGGGCTACTGATAGCTGCAAGACCACCCATAATAGCCCCACTTCTAAAAGTATTCCAGAACTGATCTGTAGACTCTACATTCGGGACCTTTATTTGCGTAAAAACAATAGCTATTTGCGAAGATCCTATTGGTTTATTAGCCAAATTAGAAATATCTGTATTATCTCCTTTTGGAATAGCACTATAACCAGTTCCAACACTTTCGTCTGTAAATGCTTGTATATAAGTCAAACTACTTCCCGGAACTTTTTCCCGACTCATAAATAAGTTGTAATCTATTTTTTTTAAAATCGCATCATCAATAAGCTTATTTTCTTTATAAAATTCCTCTGAAATAGAGACCCTCGAACAAACAAGACAACGAGGTTCAATTTCTGATACTTTCAAATCTATACTCCCTGCAGCCTCCTCCAAAAGTTTACTTGGGAGATCGGTTCCAGCAGAAGTCCATAGATCTAATTTTCCAGCTCCAGTCATTTTCCAACAATCAAACATAGAATTGGCTACTTCTCTTTGAATAATATTTGCAGATTCTTTTTGATGTTCAGGATTATTATCCACGATAACAGCTACATCCCTTACATTGGTTTCTCCAGCAAACTGCTTACACGCGCTTTTCCCAGAAGATCCTATTTTTTTAAAAATATTTTTTTTTGGAGTAATACAAACTTTTTCGGTAAAACAATTCAGAGGAATAAGATTCTCAACAATTCCAGGAACTGTTGCGCGTTCCAAAATAGAAAGACCACATAACTCTCTTTCGTTCAAATTCTCATTTTTAAGAACTCCGAAGATAAATAAAGCAGCTAATGCAAATCCTACGATAGCCAAAACAAGTAGGGCAATCTGATCTGGAGCCAAAGCACCTCTTCTAAAAAACACCATAATTTCAATTAAAATTGAAAGTTTATAATTCTAACGAATACCAAGTTTCTTAAAAAGAAACCAAACTGAAAATCCGGCAAGAATGATGAGCAAAATCCATAAAATTAAATCCTTCAATGAGTCTTGAGCAATTCCTCTTTTATTAATCATGAACTCTCCAAATCTCCCAAAATCTTAGAAGGGATTGCTTCTTTAGAAAGCATACTATAGCCTAATAAAGAAGTTGGATCTATCCCATATGTTAAATCAAATAAATTCTTTTTGTTTAGAAAGTCAACAATTGGAAATTGCCCGACTGAAATAATATTAGGTGAATAATTTATAGAAATAATTTCTTTAGAATTTATCTCTCCTAAGATCTGTGTTCCAACAATAATTTTGCCAGATAAAACTTCAATATTTTGACCAAGTCCTAATTTATCAACTAATATCAAAGAATTATCTTTAAATAAAAAGAAATAATTTGGAAGGGTAGTTAAATCTGTAGTTAGAGAAATTCCAGGAATTTTCAAATATTTATTATACTCATCTAATATAGTAAACACAAATTTGTTTATGGCGAAAAGATTATTATTAAAACCTCGACTAGTATCAAACCATGGCTCGGTATTTGTAATCAATATATTATCGAGATTTATTTCTTGATATTTTGAAGGAATTTCTCCAGTCGGATTAATAAACACATGAATTTCACTCGCCTCATCATTCCTGCGATTAAATGGTGTCAGTTTATCAGAAGAAATAGACTGTCTAGTGAGAACAGCAAGACCATCATAAAAGTCCTCATCTTTACCATCTGGAATCCAAAATAATTTATTGGCTCTTCTATTTCCAGCTTCACTAACGTCTCCAAATTCAGCAGTATCTTTCAAAGATTGAGTAGTAGACTCAATAGACTTAATGGAAGACGATGTTGTTTGTTCCAACATATAAACACTATATCCCCAGCTAAAGAAACTTCTTCCTCCAAATTTAGCCCATTTTATTATAGTATCAATATCGTTCATCATACTGGAAGTTTTATCAACAAATTTAATTTTGATTTCAGTAGGATTCATCGAGTCAATTCGGTCAATATCTTTGAAATATTCAGTCTTAAAACATCCATCCCTGTATTTCTCTTCTTTTTCTGCTTCAACAGGTTTAGATAAATCAACAACCAAATACTCTTCAATTTTCTGTACATTGTAAAAATAATTCTCTGGATAGTTAGAGTCTTGTTTAAACGAGAGAGGAGAAGTTTCAAATTTTAATTTGAGAAGTGCAAATTTTTCACAAGATCCTCCTTCAAGAATAGAATCTCTCCAAGAAATAACTTTTGAAAGGGGTTGAGAATAATAAGAATTCAAGAAGTTACCATCGAATTGCCGACGATTTTTATTGAGGTTAGTAAAGGCCTCCTTCAGAGCATTAGAATGTCCTAAACCAAATTCTGTCTCTAATGGTCCCTCATATCCATTTTTAATTTTATTATCAATTTCTACAAAATAATCTTTAGAATACACATTTTCTTCATCATAAACTGTTACACGAGAAGAAGATACTTTTGCATCCCAATAACTCCAACGATTCACATCAAGAGAAAAAATTTCTGGTTTTCTTGGAGTATCTCTATAAAATGCAAGTAATGCTTTTTTAATCTCCTCTGGCTTAAATTTGTAAACATCTAAAACAAATTCAGTATCATCTTTAATTTTCACCCATTTTTCTCCAGTAAAAAATCTCAAATCATCTCCATCCATGTTCACTCCAAGGATACTAGTTCCTGGTGGAGCAATTTGTTCAAATCCAAAAAAATTAGCAAAAGTTATAAAAAAACCAATCTTCTTCCAAACACCTGTCAAAATGATAGCCAAAATAAAAACAGCGACAATTGCAAAAACCCATAAAGTTCTAGTGTCTGCTTTTTTAAATTTCATCTACCAAACCTCGCAATTCTTTTAAGATTATCAAGTAAAGTGGCTCCTTTCTCTCCAAGAGTGAAATAAAGAATAAGGATGACTGCTAAAACACCTAAGACAATTATCCAAGGAATAAGTTCATCAAAAGTGAGTTCTCCTTTTTTACCCATTTAAAACAAAACAAAACAACAAATATAAATCTAATCATTCAAAGTTTTCAAGTCTATTTTTTAAGGAAGTTTCAACTTCAAGAAATAAATTTATAGGAAGACATACACTTTAATAATGTTGGAAGTATAAAATAACAGAGAGAGCATGGTCACAACCGACGAAATTCTTAAAAAATATGGGTCAAAGATAGATTCTCAGATAAAATCAAACCAGCCAGAAGAAGTTTATTCAAAAGAATATCTTCAGTTTAAACACGATATGCTTCCAGAAATATCTTCATATAAAAGATGGGCAGATTCTCTCGGGAACATAATAAAGATAAAAATTTCAGAAAAGGAGCGCGTTAAGATTCAAAGATATCTCGACATAGCCCATATAGAAGTTGAGGCTAAACAATCAGCATCGCTATCAATAATGGCTATGATTGTGACTCTCTTCTTAGTATTGGGAATTGTGTTGAGCATCAGTCTCTTAGGAAATACTTTTCCATTAATGTTAGCGTTTCTTGGATTCATACTTAGTATTTTCGTTTATTATTACGTAGCTTCTATGCCAAAACGTCTTGCAAATATTTGGCGTCTAAAAGCATCATCTCAAATGATTCCTGCGATTTTATATGTGGTTATTTATATGAAACACACATCTAATCTTGAACGAGCAGTGCAGTTTGCATCAGAGCATATGGAAATTCCCTTAGCTTTGGATTTGAAAAAAATATTTTATGATGTAGAAGTTGGAAAATATCAGTCAATTAAACAATCAATTGACTCTTACTTGGAAACCTGGAGAGATTACTCTCCAGAATTCGTAGAATCTTTTCATCTAATTGAATCGAGCCTTTTTGAACCATCTGAATCCCAAAGAGTTCACACTTTAGAAAAAGCCTTGCAAGTAATCTTAGATGGAGTTTATGACAAAATGCTTTCTTATACGAGAGAAATCAGAACTCCTCTGACGAATATCTATATGTTAGGTATAATTCTTCCCACTTTAGCATTGGCTCTATTGCCTTTAGCAGCCGTAGTCATCGGTGGAGGTATGAAATGGTACCATATATTTGTTCTGTTTAATTTGATAGTTCCTTTAGGAGTTTATTTTATGACTTCAGAAGTTCTCCTAAAACGCCCCGGAGGTTATGGAGAAACATCTCTGTTGGAAAGAAATCCACTTTATCCAAAATTCACATCAAATAAACCTTGGATAATATCTGGAATTATCGCAATACCCTTATTAGTCATAGGCCTTCTCCCATTTCTATTTCAGGCAGATTTTCTAACAAACTCTCTGGGATTAAAAAATGACTATACTTTTGAAGAAATAGGATTACCTTTTTTTCAAGATCAATTAATATTTGATTTTAAAAAAGTAGGCAGTTCAACAGTTGGGCCTTTTGGAATAGGGGGAATGCTTCTTAGTTTGTTTATTCCTCTGTCTGTGGCTTTATTTTTCGCAATATCTTATAATCTAAAAACGAAAGAGATAATAAAAAGCAGAAAAGAAACCAAAGAACTTGAACAAGAGTTTACGAACACATTATTTCAATTAGGAAATCGTTTAGGGGACGGGGTTCCCGCAGAGATAGTTTTCGCAAAAGTAGCAGAATCTACGCAAGGCCAGAAATCGCAAAGTTTCTTTGCATTAGTAAATCAGAATATACAGCAATTAGGTATGCCCGTTAATGAAGCTATTTTCAACAATGAACGCGGGGCAATAATTTACTATCCTTCAGCAGTTATTGCGACGAGTATGCGAATTTTAATAGAATCTGTAAAAAAGGGTCTTCAAATAGCAGCCCATTCAATGATGTCTATATCTGAATATATAAAAAATATCCGAAAAATAAACGAGCGTTTGCGCGATTTACTTTCAGAAGTAGTTTCAGATATGCGTTCAAATATGACTTTTCTTGCACCATTATTATCGGGAATAATCGTCGGATTAACCTCGATGATTGCAATAATTTTAAATAAATTAAAAGGGTTATCGGATTTGGCTGGAGGCTCTGGCGCAGAAGTTCCAGGAATAGGTTCATTAGGAAACGTAATAAATTTATTTGACATATCTAGTATAGTTCCCCCTTATTTTGTCCAAGTAGCTATAGGTTTCTATTTGATAGAAATAACCTTCATTCTCACCAAAACTCTAGTAACTATAGATTCAGGTAAAGATACATTGCAAGAAAAATCAGACTTATCTTCTTATTTGAAAAAGAGTTTATTTTTATACTTGATAACTACTTTAGTAAGTTCATTAGCTCTAGCAGGTCTTGCTTCAATAGCTCTTTCAGGTCTCGGAAAATAATTATTCTGGAATAAGCTTAACAACACTATAGTTTTTTAAAAGTTCTTTAGCAATAAGTTTGACATCTTCTAAAGAAACTTTTCGTATTTTAGATTCATAATTATAAAAATCTTCAGATTTTTCATTAGCGATTTCAGAAAAAATAAGTTTTTGCATCACACTTATACTTTCTTCAGAAGCAATTTTTCTAAGACCAATAAGTCTCTCTTTTGACTCTTCAACTTCTTTTTCAGAGATTTTCTCAACTTCTCTTAAACCTTGAATAATCATATCCTTTACTTTATCAACTGCCTCTTTAGTTGTGCCTGCATAAATACTATACAAACTAAAGTTCTTCTCTCTTTCAATATTTCCCCTTACAGTATATGCAAGACCATGTTTCTCTCTTATTTCTAAAAATAATTTGGAAGACATTCCTCCAGCCAAATACGCATTTAATACTTCCAAAGAATATTGTTCTAAATCTTTAAGAGGAACATGCATACCCACAATCAGTTGTGCTTGAGAAATATCTTTTCTGCTTTCAGTAATATCTTCATTTTTTTTGATAATTTTAAGAGGAGTATATTTTTTTCCCAATGGAGCAAATTCACTTTCAAGTCTTTCAATAATATAATTTATGTCTGCATTTCCAACAACAGTCACTATAAAGTTTTCAGGAGAATATTTTTCCTTAAATATTTCAATTATTTTTTCTCTTGACAATGCTTTAACCGTTTCAGGACTTCCTATAATTCCTTCACCAAATGGTTTTTCATATAATGCTTTTTCAAGAAGTTCGTATACTCTTCTTTCAGGATCATCACGATACATCTTTATTTCTTCAATAACTACTTTCTTTTCTTTCTCTAATTTTTCTTTTTCAAAAGTAGGATTTTTCAATATATCATGAATGATATTCATAGCTATAGGTAGATGTTCAGAGGGCATCTTACACCAATAAGTCGTAACTTCTTGAGAGGTAAATGCATTCAAAACTCCTCCTTTCTTTTCAATCTCGCTTGAAATATCTTCGTGAGTTCTTGTTTTCGTTCCAGTAAATAGTAAATGTTCAAATAAGTGAGCCACTCCTTTTATGTCAGAAGTTTCGTAAGCTCCTCCAAACGGATTTGAAACACTATAACATATAACTGGTAAGTCTCTTTTCTCAAAAAGAAGAGTAATTCCGTTTTTTAGTTTTTTCTTTTGAAATTTCATATATCTTGATTTAAGAAGGACTATATATATTCTTTTTTATATATTAGATATGCTTCAATAAGAATATAGAAAATAATTTAGAAGGTTTATTAAGCGAGTATAATCATTTTAAAGATATGCCAATAAATGCAGGTTACGAGTATTTTAACGCTGAAAAGAAATACTTGGAAGCTCAAACTCTCGAAGAGAAAATAGAAAGATTAAAGGAATTAATTAAAACGGCTCCGAAACATAAATCATCTGAAAATCTATTATCTGAATTAAAAACTCGTTTGAAAAAATTTACGGAAAAAGCAGAGAAAAATGCCTCTGTTGGAAAAGGAAAAAAGGGCATCAGAAAGGAAGGTTTTCAAGTTATTCTTGTAGGTCTCCCCAACTCAGGTAAATCTTCCATACTTGCAACTTTAACAAATGCAACTCCTGAAATATCTATTAACCCATTTACAACAAATGAACCAGTAATAGGAACGATGTATTATGAGGGAGTTTCTGCACAAATAGTAGATTTGCCGGCAATAAATAGCAAGAATTTTGATACAAGTTTACTACACACAGCAGATTGTATCTTAATCACATTATCTAAGTTAGATGATTTGCCCAAAATAAATACCTATCTTCAAAAAGCAACATTAAAAAAAATATTCGTCATTACCCATGCAGACTCATTGTCTGAAAACGAGTTAAGAAGGTTGGATGCCCAACTTAAAACAAAAAGATTGAATTATGTATTATATTCAGCAATATCTAAAAAAGGAATTTTTGAACTAAAAAAGAAAATTTTTGAATATATGGAGATAATAAGAATATACACAAAAGAGCCAGGAAAACCCGTATCAGATAAACCAGTAGTTATGAAAAAAGGAAGTACTGTTAAAAATGTCGCAGAATCTATTTACAAAGGATTTTCCAAACAAATATCGGAGACTCGTTTGACAGGACCAAGTGGAAAATTTGCCAATCAAAGAATAGGAATCGATCACGTGCTAAAGGATAAAGATGTTTTAGAATTTAGAACGAGATAATCCTGTTCCAAATAACAAAAAATTCTAATAAATGATTATTAAATATGTCTCTCTGAAAATATTATGCTTTTTCCAAACTAATGTTCTTCGCGATTATCAAAACCAAAAAAAACAATAAATTCTCTCAAAAATATCATTTATTTGAAAAATATAAGAGTATCAAACCAGAGATAAAAATTATTGCTTTCTCTTGTTCATCATCACGACAATAACAACAGCCACTACAATCAAAATTATAGCGATTATCCAACCAATTCCAAATCCGCTGGAAGAAGGTTGAGGAATATTTCCAGTTACCTGTTCCAAACTATCATTTCCCGAGTCCGGACCTATATTTCCAGAAGAGGCATTAGTCACAGGACTTGCAGTTCCTCCTGAAGATGAACCAGTTCCAGTAGCCCCAGTAGCCCCAGTAGCCCCAGTAGTTCCTGACGAAGAACTTGAACTTCCAGACACAGCATAAGTAGTAGTCATAGTTTTAAGATTTCCAGCTTTATCTTGACCAGTGCAACTTTGCACAAAGCTAGATCCTGTTTGAGTAGTGGAAGGAGAAGCAGTAAAAGAAACTCCATTAACTCCATATGAACTATTCACTCCAGAAGTCGCATCAGTGGCAGTACAGGAGCAAGTAACAACCTCTCCTTCTTCAACAGAACTTGGAGAACAACTGAACGATAACGAAGGCTCTGTCTTATCAAAAATAACTCTTTGGACAACAGCACTAGAATTAGAATTACCAAGACTATCATTAGCATAAACTGTCAAATTATATTCTCCATCAGGAAATTGAGAAGTATTTAAATTCAAAGATATAAATTGATTAGTACTACCCTCACGAGTCAAAGTAAAGGTTTGATTCTGACCTCCAGAGGAATTAGTAATATTCAGATAAACTGTCTGAATACCTATAACAGCATCATAAATACTCACATTCAAAGTATAATTGCTACCTCGAGCAGCAGTCGATAAATTAGCGCCATTGAAAAAGGTTGCTGAAAAATTAGCAGCCTGAACCTGTGGACCAGTATGATCTATGATTATTGGCCCGGTAAGATTTCCAGCCATAGAAACATTAACATTAGTAGTACCATTAGAAATCGTTGCATTAAGGGAGTAAACTCCTTCAGGAATCGTCGTATTAGTGATATTAAATGCGCAATGTCCATTATTATTGGCTCCCACATTACAGGAAGCATTGCCTATGTTCGTCCATACACCACTAATATTTAATAAGAAAGTGGCATTAGCACCCAATCCCAAACTAATATCTGTCCCATTAACAAAGGTAACATTGAATAATTGAGTCCCATTAATATAAGTAAAATTAGAACCCGAAAGAGGTGTCCTTATTTTCATCGTATCTCCAGCAGCTGCAAGAACAAACCATGCAAAAAGACCAACAAGAACTAAAGCAAAAAAGAGTATAGAAAACTTCTTAACAAATGCCTTATTATTCACCATCTTAATTTTAAATGACCTGTTGAGTATATAAACATTTCTTCAAGAAAATTATTTCAAAAAGTTATTTCTAATAGGCTCGATTATATTTTCTAATGAATCGGCAACGGCATTCTTCAAATCCAATGGATGTAATTTTCCATTAGAAAAATCTTTTTCAAGAGAATCATAATTTTTATAAGAAACATCTCCTCCAAATTTTTCAGGTCTTTTAATTTTCAAATTTTCAGAAACTGGAAATACAATTAGTTTACATATTTGCAGAATAGGATTATCTTTAATATCTTTTTCAGGACAATAAGCGTCTTTCAAAGTTTTCTTTATTAAATCATAAGAATCAGTAACTGAAATTCCACTCCCTTGTATAGATTTGCTCATTTTTTGTCCAGGTCCTTTCAAAGAAGTTATCAAAGGCGTATGAATAACGACAAATTTATGTTCTATTTTATTAGCATTTTCTTTTCCAATCATATGGACTTTTCTCTGTTCAAGACCTCCGAGAGCAATATCTGCTCCGAGATATTTTATATCGACGACTTGCATCAAAGGATATATCAATTGGGAAATCGTGGCATTATTAAAATCGCGAGCAACTTCTTGCATACTCCTCATTCCCCTATTAACCGTTGTATTTTGTGACAGAGTCATAACATCAAACTGATATTCTTTTGAAAACTGAAAATCGCTTCCAAGAACAATCTCAAAATCAGAATCTATTGCTTTAATCGTTTTTCTCCAAGCTTCAACTTCTTTAGAAATTAATTTGGAGTCTCCCTTACGATTTAACATCGCATGAACATCTGCAAGTAATATTTTTACCTTACACCCCGCTTCAGCGCAATCTTTCAATTTGAGGATAGTGACAAAATGTCCTAAATGCATTGGGCCGGAAGGCTCATAACCGCAGTAAACCACTGGGCTTTTTTTCTTCAATACTTCTTTAAGTTCTTCCAAAGTAACTATTTCTTCACAATTTCTCTGAATTAACGCAAGAGCATCTTTCTTCATAATCTATAGCATAGAAAGGTTAATTTAAACTTTATCTATATTCTAATATGCGAAAAATATCATTAATAGTAGCCATATTGGGTCTGTCTATTCTATTATTATATCTTTTCACGAAACCCATAGAAGTCAATTCTTTAAAAGAAATAAAAGCAGGAACTATTGTAAAAGTTAAGGGGCAAGTTTCAAATGAAAAAGAGTTTTCATTCGGAAAAACTTTCAATATAAACAACATAACTATATTCTGTAAATGTCAACAAAATTACGCTGGAAAAAATATTGAAGTAACTGGAATAGTGGAAGATTATTACGAACTCCGAGTAAAGGCAACGAAAATCAAATTTATCTTCTAATAACAATAAAATTTATAACCTACATTAAACTCACTTTATTTTAATGAGTAATTTAACGAAAATTTCATTAAGTGATTTATTAAACGATGCAGAAAAAGTTTTCAAATCTTCTTCTATTGAATATAAACGGCCAGAGGGAATCTTGATAACTGGAAATATAAGAGCTGAAGAAATTCAAGAAGCATTCAAAAGAAAACCTTATTTCAAAGAAATTCGTTTGGTTAGAGACGAGAATCCAAAAAATAAATATGGGGGAAATTGGTACATAATAGAATCTAATCAGATTGAATTAAGTCCTTAAATTAAGACTTCTATGAAATTCATTCGCTTTATTTCCGATAACTTCGCGTAAATTTTCCAAAGACGCATCAAATATGTTTTTCAAACTTCCAAATTTTTCAATTAACTTTTTAGAGGCAACAGGTCCAATTCCAGAGAATCCTTCAAGAATAAAATTAATTCTTTCAAAATCATTCAAAATAATCTTTGAAGGACGAATAGGCTCATAATTTTTAGCTTTCTTATGAGCTAAAACTGAAATATATTTGGCTGTGTCTTTTTCATTTTTAGTGAATATAATCGGAACTTGAAATTCAGAAATGATAGACAGAATCATTCCACGAAAAGCATTCTCATGTATCTGCCTAGAGTAAATATCTTCTGAAGAAATTCCTTCTACAATCAGAAAATAAGAAGGATATTGTTTAATCTCCAAAAGTTGGTTGAATATTCTTTTATTAATTATGGATTTCTTAAAATCTGAAATTGTTTTTCTCTCAATAGCAATATTTCTAACCAAATAATCTGCAACATCAAGTTGTTTAAATTCAAGTTCAAATCCTAATTTTTTTAATTCTGAAGGCACAAAGGAATTATTTTCTCTATTATCTACGATAATTTTCTTATTTTCAAAAATTGTTTTTTTCTTTGAAAATATATCCAAAAAGACCATTTTTGCCTAAATATTCAAATGTTTTAAAATTTTTAAATAATCTCATTTCTTGAAATCATCAAGACTTAAAGTTTTATTCTGCATATCTCTTTGAACTGAATCTATCGTTTTATACATTTTTTTCTCTCGAGCAATAGAAGCATAATGATGAGCCTCATCTCTCGTGTTCTTAGTAATCAAAATAGCAAGTTTTCCAGGCATCAATCTCGCAGTTCTTCCAGCTCTTTGTATTCTTCTTATCTCGGAAGGGATAGGTTCATAAAAATAAACTGCATTTACTTCAGGTATATCTAACCCCTCTTCTCCTATAGAAGTCGCACACAACACATTAATTTCTCCCGCCTTAAAATCTTCAATAACTTTTTTCTGTTCTTTTTGTGATAATCCGGAATTTCCTCCAAGATGCTTTTTTTTCGCCTGCCCAATAAATAAAGATGCTTTTACTCCTTCAAGAGTATTCAAAGTTTTCGCAAGAGTACTAGCAGTTTCTCTAAATTGAGAAAAGACAATTATTTTGGATTCTTTTTTATTCGAAAATTCATGCTCTACCAAAGTTTTCAATTCATCAACTTTGGGATGTTCAATTTTTTTTTCAATCAACGAATTAACAGAAATCATAGCCGCCAGAAATTCCGGAGAATTAACTAATGTTTGCACTCCTTTACTTTTTTTCTCCTCTGCTTGTTTGGTTAAACCCATAAGATATTCTTTCAATCCAGACAAAGTTTGAGTTTCCAGAAGTTCTTGCGCATGAGATATTTTTATAGCCTGAGCACATAAAGACATCCCAATCATAGCATTAAAATTTCCCGGAGAAACCTGTTTGGCAAGATTATTTTGCAGTTTTAACAAAGTGATTTTATTTGCAGGACTAAATAATAAATTTCTATTCCTTAATTGTTCAACTTTGGAATCAAATATCCTCTTTAATAAAACTTGTATCTCGATAAATTCTTGCGGGAAAGGGACTTCATGTTTTTCAAAATCTCTCTCTTGTAAATAGGGTTTAACATCCGGAGAGTCTCGCGTTCGCATTTCAAGAGCATCAATATTAAGATTTTTGCAAATTTGAGTTACTTTTTCTTTGTCTGAGCCAGGAGATGCTGTAAGCCCTAAAATTCGCTGATTTAAAGATTGTAAAATGTAATTTCTGGAAACAAAAGTATAATCGTAATTTTTTAAGCATCTATGCGCTTCATCAATTACCAGCAAAGAGACTTCATTTAAATTATAAAGTCCGGAACGCACATCATTTGCAACACATTGAGGAGTAGAGAAAATAATTTCTCCAGTTTTCCATATCTCTCTTCTTTTTTTCGCATTTATTTCTCCAGTAAATATTTGCAAGTCTGCAAATAATTCAGGAAGCTGTTTTCTAAAAGATTCAAAATGTTGTTCAACTAATGGTCTAGTCGGTGCTAAAATCAGAATTTTACTTCCTGGAAATTTTTTCAACCTTTCAACGGAAAGCATAAGTGCAATCAAAGTTTTACCGACTCCAGTGGGTAAAATGACGAGAGTATTTTTATCAAGTGTTGTATTTAAAATAGATAGCTGGTATTCGCGAGGTTTAATATTCATCAATTCTTTCATTTTGCCCCATGTTTGTAAAATGAAAAGTTAAAAATTAAGTTGATTTTTTGTTCGTCCATATTTCTCACATTTTCAATTGCTATATTAATATATGTCTCTAATCTCAAACTAAAAGTAAAGAATACATAGTGAAAATCAAAGTAATCACTGCGAGCATCGCCCATAAAACTCTTGAGCCAAAGTAAATTTGGGTTCCATCAAGTTTAGAAAATGGAATCATATTCCAGAAGGCATAGAAATTAGCCATTCTTCCAAGCGCCGCAGCTTCAGGAATGAAATAACAAACAAATGATACAAAAAGAAGAGTTATAATCCCCATAGCTCCGACGAGAGCATTATGATAATCAGTCATTTCAGTAAAACTGAATGGTCCAAATCTTTTAGCTGCTCTTCTCTTCAAAGCTTTGGTTTCATAAGTTAAGCAAGTCATCATATTGACTGTGCCCAAAGAAATAACTGATATAAATAAAGGGAATATTACTCCGACAGGAATCCCTTTATCTAATTTAGAATCTACAGAAAAACCATGTCTCTGCATAGTCCATATTTCGTGTTCAACATCTGCATCAAGTCTGGAAGCCATAATTTTTTTACCGAAAATATTCGCAAAAATAACAATAGTTGAAAAACCTACAATAATAGAAATATCCCCTATATCCAATGAACCGACGACCCATTTTTCATTGTTTAAAGAAACCATTTCCGCAGCTATAGAAACAAGACCAAGCACAACCACAGCAATAATAATCTGCATTACTTCTGATTCTTTCATATCTCTAAAAAAAATTTATTTTATATAAACATTTGTATATTGGACAAATTTTAAGCATATTGATATCAATCAACTTTGTATAAATCTTTGTCTTCGCCAGAACAATTAACTATAAGTTAGCATCAAACATACAGATACTATAAAATAACTTTTAGGTAATCGTAAAGTATAAATACACATCGAAGCACTCCCATATATGCTCAAAATAAAAAGAATAAGTGAAGTGTTAGGAAAACATGTATATACAGCTGAAGGAGAATACTTCGGTCAAGTAGAAGATGTTAATTTAATGGATAATAAAGTAGATGGTTGGAAGATAAGAGTAAGTTCTGGTTTTATGAGCTCATTAGGTGGAGCTAAAGGCGTAATAATTCCTCAACAATTCGTAAAGGCAATTGGAGATGTTTTTGTAGTCACAAAGGGTTCAGTCCCATCAAAAGAAGATTCAATGTCTATTCCTTCGAGCACAGGACAAAATTCTCCTCCAAATTCATCAAACAGTATGATGATGAGTGATTCTTTCTAAATTTCAATAAGATTTAAATATTCATAAAAGATATAATATGATGAAAAGAGTTCAGATATCTTCCCCAAATTCATATCGTGACAAAATGCTTGCATCTTTCATCATTGGTATCGGATTTTGGTTAATTAATATAACCCATGTGTCTCAAAATAACTTGTGGTTCCATGTAAGTAGATTAATCTCAGGAGGAGCATTTATATTTTTATTAAGCTATAGTTTTAAGGCGATAAAGCAAGAAGATAAAATAGGGTGGGCTTACTTTGTAACAGTTGTTAGCATGATTATATCTTACGTTCTTCTTGTTTTGCCTACTTGGATTTAATCTTTTAGAAAATGTTTATATAGTATAAATCAATAATAAAAATATGGTAGAAACAATTTTATCAAGTCCGATAATTTCTGAAGCAGTTCTTCCATTCATGTTAATTTTCACAGTAGTATTTGCAATTCTCCAAAAATCTCAAATTTTAGGAAAAGATAAAAAACAAATAGACTCATTAGTGGCATTAGTAATAGGATTAATAACAATAACTTTTGCAAATGCTGTAGGAATAATCAGCTCACTTCTTCCATTTCTCGCAGTTTCAGTCGTGCTGATTTTAGTGTTTTTAATTTTGGTAGCTATGGTTTCAGTAGGAGAAAAAGGAATAGAATTACATAAAGGATTTAAATGGGCAATAATGATTTTATCATTTATTGCTGTAATAATTGCAGGTTTAGTGGTTACAGGAGCTTGGGATTATATAAGCAAACAGTTTGAAAGTTCAAATGGTTCTTCTTTGATTACTAACATTGTGTTTATTGTAGTCATTGTCGGCGCATTCATAATGGTCTTTTTAGGAGATAAGTCAAAATCGACTGAAACTAAGTAAAACTATATCAAGTAAATTGATTTTCATACGAAACATATTTAAATAAAGTTCTTCTTTCTCAAATATGATTACGACAGCATTTTTACAATTTTTCTCATTATATGATTTATATGCTCAATGGGAAACAGCAGGAGTATTTGATTTTCTTCTCCCCATTATGTTAATTTTTGCAGTTATTTTCGGAATATTAACTTCCACAGGAGTTCTTGGAGGAAACAGGGGTGTGAATTTTGTCATCGCGCTCTCTGCTGCACTTATGGCTATGCGTCTTCAAATAGTTTCTCAATTTTTCTCATTACTTTTGCCAGGATTGGGAATTGGAGTAGCAATATTAGTAGTAATCCTTATCCTTTCAGGATTATTCATTCACGAATCAAACTGGCGCGAATGGATGCCTACCTTTTTCTGGGGAGGAATAATCATAGGTTTAATCATAGTGATTTCAGTAATCAATTCAGTTGCTTGGTTTGGCTCGCCTTGGTGGCAAAGGAATTGGGTTTCAATAATTTGGATGGTTGCATTAGTAGCAATTCTTGCCCCTCTCTTCACAGGAAATAAAAACCCTACTGATGAAGGAAATAGAGGAAATGGATCAATTCTTCCATTTAAATCAATAAGATAACATGGCTGCAGACATATCAGCATTTGTTTTTTTTCTGCCAATTTTTGCATTCTTAATAGTTTTTTCAATAGTTTTCGCAGTCCTTAATAAATTTAAAATAATCGGTGAAAATCTTTTCTTTCAATTATTCTTCTCATTTGTGGTTGCAACAATCTTTATAACTGCTTCAAGTGCACGACAAGTAGTTCTTAATGTAATTCCTTGGTTCGCAGTTTTAATTGTGGCAATACTTCTCCTTTTAATGTTAGTAAGTTTTATAGGTAAAGCAGATGTAATTGGAAAAGGAATGGCCTGGGTTTTCGTAGTCTTGTTAATAATCATTTTCTTCGTTGCAGGCATTAAAGTATTTGCGTCTACTCTCTCACCCTATCTTCCAGGCTCAACTTCTAAAGGAGGAGACTCAACACTATTAAGATTTTTCAGTTGGTTATACTCTCCGAGAGTAGCAGGGGCATTCTTATTAATTCTTTCAGCAGCATTCGTTAGTTGGATTCTAGCAAGAAAAACCAAATAATTATTCTATAACTAAATAAAATTAAGGGTTAAAGAAATTATTTATTTTTTACTTTCTGAATATTTTGACCCTAAAATTTTTCCAAGAGTTTTCTGAGTTTCAATAAACTCTTTCTTTATATCATCTATATTCGTGACATAATCTCCTACTTTTCGCAAAACCGAAACTTGTAATGTGTCTATTATCTTTTCTATCCTTTTCAAGCGTTCTTCAATAGAATCAGTTCGCACGTCTAATTCAGATTTTGAAGAAATTATTTTTTCCATTTTTTTCCTTATGTCTGTAAGTTTTTCAGAAACTATCTGTTCAGATATTTCAGTGATTGTATCACTACTCAAAGAAGCAGGAATATAATCGTGCACTTGTTGAGGAGGAGAATATACATATTGTGATTGTTGAACCGAAGCATTTGGGTCATAATCTGGAAAAGACTCTGTTGTTTCTGGATTTTGAGGACTCTGCATCATAGAAGCTTGCATATTTTCAGGAGCATTAAGAGTCTGAGATGATTCAGAGGGTTCCCGTTCAGGATTATTATATTGCCCTTCAACAGCTGATTTTATTCTCTCTTGAGACAAAGCATCCGAAATGTCTCTATAAGAAATTCCTCTTGATTTCAGATTATCAATTATGGTTTGATCATCCATCCCTTGCGATTTCATCTGACGAAGATCCTCAAGAATACCCATTACTTCTTATTATGTGCCGACATAAATAAATCTACTTGTCTTTGCATCATGAGCACTTCCTCCTTTCTAGCAGATTCTGCAAGCTGATCAGCAATTTTTTTCATAAAATCTTGCATTTTTAAGTTATCTTCTTTCATCTTAAACATCTCTTTTTTTAGTTCCTGTAATCCAGTAAACATGGAATCTCTATCCTCAATAAGATTCTTCCCAATAAGAAGAAGCCTGTCTTTAAGAAGTCTTTGTCTTTCTTCAATATCTTTCAATCGCGTATTTATATCTACGAAATATTGTTCTTCTGCAGATCGAGGATTTCCTTCCATCCATATGTTAAGAACTATCTATTTATATTGTTTTTCTATCCTCGTAATCTATATAAATGAAACAAACTCAAAAAAGACATGAAAATTTCTCATTTGACAATTGGAAAAATAATTCTAATTTTATTCATAGTTCTCTGTCTAATTCTTTCAATAGTGTTCTCCATAAAAAGTGTTACGGGATATATACTTGCGGAAGAAGTTGAATCAGCAAAGAATATATTTTCTTTAGTATTCTTTCTTATAGGTATTTTTAGCACTATGTTCTATCTTGCTAAATTTAGATAACTATTTAATGATGTCCTCGATTAAATATTAAAGATGGTTTTCAATCTTAAATCTCCTCTGTATTCAGTAGAACTTCAAAGAAAAGAAGGCGAGAGCATTTTATACATAAATTATCTTGGGGCATCTTTTACTCCCTCAATATCTGAATCTGCAGAAGTTATGTCAAGAACAATTGATGCTTTGATAGAAAATTCAGAAGTTTCTAGACTAATTTTTGTACAACAAAGAAATTATAACTATCCCTACGAACAAGTTTATCTTCTGGGAGAAATAGCGAGACTATATACTTTTCTTATTCAACAAGAAAAAATTCTCTCTCCAGAAAGATTAATGTTATTTATGCAACTAGAATTCGCTCCAAAGGAATTAGCCTATTTGATAAGTCTCTTAAAACAAGATCCTGTGTCATGTTATTTGGAATTAACAAAAAGAATAAAATCTTATAAAAAAGACATACAACACCCCTTGCCCCATTTGAACTTATATATTAGAACGCTCGATAGATTCAAAGAATTATTAGAAAAAACAAAATTAATATCTTCCTTACTAGACGTAATAGATACTTACTCTATTGGAGACCGAACAATATATGATTCGTTATTTAGGCCCAATATTCTCCCTAATTTTACATTCACGCGTTTAGTAGCTCAACTTCCAGAAAAAGCAGAACTTTTAAGTCAATATGAGATAAGTAAAGATTCAGAAAAGGTTTTAGTAACAATCTTAAATGTTCCAGGAGATTCAAAATATATATACCACATAATGCCTCCAGAATACTCATTAAGTGAAGATCACCATCTTCTTCTAAACTTGGGAAAAAATGTTCTTCTTCAACACCAACCCAAATCTGAAGAGTTTACAGATCCAGAAAAAGTCCGTTCACTCTTTTTCAACGTTGCAAAAGATTTAATTTCGGAATTATCTCAAAGCAAACATATACCTTTGAATTATCGGGAGTTAAATAATTTATCAAAAATATTAGTAAGACAAACTATTGGTTTTGGTTTGATTGAGGTTCTTTTACTAGATGAGAATTTGCAAGATATTTTTTTAAATGCTCCAATAGCTCAAAACCCTATATTTGTAAGACATTCAAAATATGGAGACTGTGTAACCAACATAATCCCTTCGTATGAAGATGCAGATTCATGGGCAGCAAAATTGAGACTTCAGTCAGGTCGTCCATTGGATGAAGCAAATCCTATATTGGACACAGATTTATTTTTTGGACAAACAAGAGCAAGAGTAGCGGCAATACAAAAACCACTTTCGCCTCAAGGAATTGCGTATGCTTTAAGAAGACACCGCGATGATCCTTGGACTTTACCTTTATTCATAAATAATAAAATGATTAATTCATTCGCTGCAGGATTAATGAGCTTTATAATTGATGGAAATCGCACAATCTTAATAGCTGGAACGCGTTCAAGTGGAAAAACTTCTCTTCTCGGAAGTTCTATGTTAGAAATCCTCCCTTCAGTAAGAACCCTAGTTATAGAAGATACGCTCGAACTTCCAGTTGATTCTTTAAGAAAATTAGACTATAATATCCAAAGAATGAAAGTTCGTTCAGCATTACTTGAAACAACAAATGAGATTGAAGCTGCAGAAGGAATACGTACGAGTCTTAGACTAGGAGATTCAGCATTAATAATTGGAGAGGTGCGCAGTAGTGAAGCAAAGGCATTGTATGAAGCAATGCGTGTTGGAGCTCTTGCAAATGTGGTGGCTGGAACAATTCACGGAGCATCTCCTTACGGAGTATTTGATCGTGTAGTAAATGATTTAGGAGTTCCAGTAACAAGTTTCAAAGCAACGGATATAATAATAGTAGCAAATCCGATAAGAACTCCAGATGGACTACATTACAAAAAAAGGGTTACTCAAATAGCAGAAGTTAGAAAAAATTGGACAAATGACCCTTTGGAAGAAAAAGGATTTGTAGATTTAATGAAATATAATGTTGAAAAAGATGAACTGGAGCCGACAGAAGATTTAATGAATGGAGATTCAGAAATAATAAAAGCGATTGCAGGGAACGTTAAGGGTTGGGCAGGAAATTGGGATGCTGTTTGGGATAATATATTATTGAGGGGGAAAGTTAAACAGGAAATTGTAGACCTATCTCGAAAACTTAACAAGCCAGAATTAATGGAAGCTAAATTCAATGCCGTTAGCAATGATATGTTCCATAGAATCTGCGAGAAAGTCGTACAGGAAATAGGTCTTCCATCTTCAGAACATGTTTTTCCAGAATGGAAAAATTGGCTTATGCAACAAGTGAAAAATCTATAATCTCAAACTACATACTAAAAAGTGTTTGAAATAATAATTTTTCTTATAATAGGAATTATAATTGGAGCAATTACAGGCTTAACTCCTGGAATCCATATAAACACAATAAATAGTCTTATTTTATCTTCGTCAATATTTTTATTTACAGAAAATCCTCTGGCCATAATCGCATTTATAGTTTCGATGGCTACAACACATAGCATATTAGACATTATTCCCTCGATTTTTTTAGGAGCTCCGAATGAAGAATCTTATTTAACAACTCTTCCAGGACATGAGATGCTTCACGAAGGGAGGGGAATCGAAGCTGTTTATGTCTCGATAATAGGGATTATTTTGGCTGTTCCTATTATTCTTTTAACCACCCCTATCCTCATAAATCTAGTTTCTTCAATATTTAACTCAATAATTAGCTTAATACCATTTTTATTAATTTTTTTATCAATATATCTAATATCTCGCGAGAACTGCTCTTTGACTGCCCTTTCAATATTTTTAATGTCTGGATTATTAGGTTATTCTACTTTAAATATCCCGATAAGTGATCCATTGTTGCCGTTACTATCGAGATTATTCGGAGGTTCTGGAATAATTATGAGTTTGAAAGACAACACAAAAATACCAAACCAGAAAAAAATAAATTTCAAAAATATAAGTTTAACTAAAAAAGAATATGTTTCTTCAATTATAAGTTCAATAATTTCAGCACCCTTATTCTCTTTTCTACCAGCGATAGGAGCAGGACATGCAGCAACATTAAGCACGGAAATGTTCACGCAAACAAGAAAAAGTTTTCTGATAACGATAAATTGCATAAACACAATAGTAAATACTTTGAGTTTCGTAACACTATACTCAATAAATAAAACAAGAACTGGGGCCTCTGCCGCAATAAAGGAGATTGTGAATATTTTGTCTATAAATCAATTAATGTTTATAATTTCTATCACTATAATTAGTATACTCATTTCTTCATTTATTGCAATAAAATTTTCTCAAAAATTCGGAGCAGTTATCTCCAAAATAAATTACAAAAAATTTTCAATAGCCATATTAGTATTTCTAATATGTTTAATAATTTTAATTTCAGGATTTATTGGATTTATAATTTTTATGACTGGTTCAGCAATAGGAATATTTTGTATAACCTCTAAAGTAAGAAGAATAAATTTAATGGCCTGTTTGATTTTACCAACAATTCTTATTTATCTATTTTAAAACCATTTTTTTAAAGCTTCTTGTTTTTCTTTTTCTTTTCCAAATATGCTCTGAATATCTTTCTCGACAATTTCCAAGTTCTCCAATAGATAAGGACTCACATGATAATTTCTAGCTAAATTTAATGCTGCCTGCATATATTTGACAATGCTTCCTTCTGAAATAGTAAATATAAGTTTACCTCCACATTTAATACATTTTCCAGCAAGAGGAGGTCTTCTAAATTTTTCATTACAGGCCACACATCTGAAAACCTGTTGGGAAAATTTTCTTAAATTACCCCTAATATCTCTAATAAAATGTCTTTCGATTATTAGCCTGGCTACATCACTTGTATCAACTGCTCTTATTTTCTCACATAAATCCATTTGCCCATTAACTTTATCTTGCATTGTTGGAAGAGTCTTATAACTCGAACATAGAACTCCGCAGTTTATATCAGAAGTATCATAAGAAAACCCGATATTATCAAATTCATGTTCTCCCCCCAATCTATTTGCTATTTTTTCCATCTTTATGTCTGAAGGAGATTTATGTTCCTCTCCAGCCCTATAAAGTTCAAGAGGGATTTTTGAAGAGACATCCAAATCAAAAATCATATCATCTACTTCTCCAGCTCTCATTCTCGTGTTTAAAACTAACGGGGCATCTTGAGTTCCTCCTCTATGAGAAGGTAAAAAATGCTTTGAGAAATTAATAAGCATGTCTGCAAGAACCATTATAGCTGCTTCGTCGCCATCACAATCTCGCCTCATAGCTGCATGAATATATGGGGAAGCAAGTAAAGCTTGAATTTTTGAAAAGCCGATAACTCTTCCAACAACAGCTGCGCAATTATGTGGAGCTATACAACCTAAAAGAACTCCTGCTAAATCTTCTTTCTTTTTACAATTAAATATTTTAGGGAGTTTATACAGATACTGAAGTTCATCATCTACAAAAGAGCATATATTCATTAAAACTTCATCAGCATTTTCATCAGGGGTTTGAGGACATGAAGGCAAAATAACATCGTGTGGAAAAAGTTCTAAAATTTGATTTATATTTTCTAAATCCTTGCCATAAATATCTCTTTCATACCCTAAAGTTTTAAGTTTTTCAACACTCGTCCCTATTTCTAAAGGTTTAAAATGAGTTATAGGCATTTCAGATAAATCATATCTTACAGTCCCATCTTTATTTACATGAAGATTATACTTTGCTCTAAGAAGACCCTTGGCAAGGTTTTCGCAACTATGATCTTGATTAGAAGTTCCCCTTACACCTTTAATTACTATCGGAAGGTCATCAGTTCTCGCTCCAATTAATTTTCGAGCATAATCAAAATAATTTTTTATATCTATTCTTCTTATTGAGTGTGTTTGTGTTTTATCTGGATGTTCCAAACAAGCCTCTTCAGAGTATTTATGACATGTTCGGCAATATTTTCTCATCTTACAAGGAGAGTTACAACTTATACATCTTAGATAGGGACTATCTTTCCCACATAATCCACAGAAGTAATTTGGGAAATCTGACTGAACAGTTCCCTTTTCAAATGCCGCCTGCACACTTCTCAAACGTCCACCTTCATCTCCAACAGGAAAAAGAACATGGGGGCTTCCAGTAAGTTTTCTTAGCTTAGATTTTTCAGGCCTGCCCATTCTCGCTCCAATAAATAGCCCTGCTTTGTCCCGAAGATTAAAATCTGAAATTAAATTAACAGACCTCAAAATATCTCCTGTGTCTTTCAATTTAGAGGAAATGAAATCTACCCCTTTGCTTAAATCATTTCCATGTGCCCTCAAACCAAAAGATGCCAAAATACCTTTCGTGTCTTCTGAATTTAATCTGGCTGAATTTTCTTTGATTTTGTGAGGACATCCTATAATCTCTAAAGTCCTTTTACCAATATGGAATCTTTCTCTTGAAATTTCATCATAAGGAAGAATTAGACTTTCTTCCAAAACATTTCCATGAGCTATCCAATCAATAAGAGAAAGTAGGTCTTGATAATTAATTTGTGTCCAATAGTAAAGATATTTTGGATGTAAAGAAACTCCAAATTTTTCACATAAACTAATCGCTTCTTCAAAGCTAACATTTAAATTAGAATTTCCTCCTTTTTCCAAGAGTTCTTCAAGCCAATATTGTTCAACATATCCTGGACTCCCGAGTAAATAATTTCTATTCGAAAAGTCACCATAAGGAACAAGAATATCTCCCAAATATATTATTTCAGAAATATCTTTGACTAAATTTTTAGCTTCTTCAAAATTTTTAGGAATTATGACTGACCCATCTTTTAGTTTGACAATTGGTCCATCAACAGAATCACAAGATGCAACTGTGCATCCTTTAGTCGGTTTTTCTATTTTTAACTGTGTTCCTATCGCAATAAAATCATTCGTTATTGCCATAGTAGCTGGATTTATTGCGAGAGTGGAATATCCTGTATTTCTACATCGACCATATCTTAATCTAAATGCTCCAGATCTTCCAGGATGCGCAAAAACAGGTCTTCCAGCAACAATATCTTGCATATAAGTTGCTCCCCCTCCAGAAGATTTTACAGATGTTTTTCCATCTTTTATTTTTTTCTGTAATGCTACAAAATCTGAAAGCCAGCCCCATCCAGAAAGTTTGAAACCTTTAGATTTTAATCCTTCGATTCTTTTAAGAATTTTAGGAGCTTTTTGAGCAAGACCCTCACAAGTAGTCAGACAAAATCCGCTCCTAATATAATTTGTATCTATTCTGGGAAGATCTTTATAGTTATACACTTCTATTTCCTCGCTTGGATCTCCAGAAATCTGCACAGGCAAATTCTTAACTAAAAATTCAAGTTCTTCTTCAGAAGGTAAATACTGCAAATTAGTAACTCTTTCATGATACATATATGCCTCATGAACTCCTCGCTTTATTTCTTCAGGAGTAGGATCATATCTGGCAAATCCAAATAATTCCCTTAAATAGTCTATAATTACCATCGAAAAAGCTGCTTCTGTTCCACCAGCAGACCTTATAGGACCAGCATAAAAAGGAACAAAATATTCATTTCCTTCGGCAGTTTTGTTTATTTTTATTTGGGTAAATCCTTCTATTGGGCTACTAACGACTCCCAAAGTCATATAGGCAATAGCAATCCTCACTCCTATTTCTATAGCTGTAATCTGTTTGTCAAATTTGCAAAATTTCTCTCTAGCAACTTCTTCTGCAATAGTTAAAGAAACGGCTGGATTCAGAGAACCATATTTTTTTTCTAATTCAAGAATTCTATCAACAATTAAATGATTCTGGACTTCTGGATATATTGCAGAAATTAATCCAACCACTTTTTCAGCAAGAGAACTGGCTTGTGGAATTTCCACCTTATTTTCTGGATCCAAACCGACCGCTCTAGCAACATTTGAAGAGTCATATGTTCTCTGAACTTCTTCTTGTAATTTTATAAAATAATCCTCTATAATCATTTTATAATTTCTCCAGTATTTTCAGCAAGTATGGAAAAATCTAAAATTTTCAATTCATGTGTCTTTACATTGAAAATAGGAACTTTGCAAGGATCAGGGATATTTCCTATTTTTTCTTCGAATTCTGTTTGAGCCTGCCAACAATTACCAGTCAAAATCAAAGTTCCATTATGTCTCTCAATATCCAGTCTATGCACCTCCCCAGTACATAAAATATCAGGAGTCTCTGATATGACTAACGGATCTTTATCAGCATTAGGAACATAAACAATAGATGCAGAAATTCCATGACTTGGAGCCAAATGTCTTCGCTTTAACATGTGTTTAACGGCTTTAGCTGGATGTTTGTGAGCTTTAATTAATCTCAATTCTTCAATATTATTTATGAATGTATGAATACTTGCCCCATGATACATTTGAACCTTGAATTCTTTTCCATTCTCAAAAAGTTTAACTAGACAAGGATTAGGCACAAGAACAAGATTAGGAATTTCATATAACGCATTCGCATAATTTCTGTCAACAATTGGTTGCGGTTCTGGAACTCTGGAAGCATCGTGCTGTCCAGGACACATAAAGATAGTTATTCTTTGAGGAACTCTCTTCAAAAATTTAGCCAATTCATCATATTGTCCTTTCAAAGATTTTATTTCTAACAATCTCTCTTGCCCTGGAAAAACCCCAATGCCATCAACAGCGTCTCCAATTATAAATAAATACTTTAATTTATTAGCTGATTCATCTCCTCCATCCAACCAATTAATAAAATTATCAAATTCTCTTTTTAGAAATTTATGACTTCCGACATGAATATCTGATATAAAGGCGAGTCCACAATCTTCGTCAAATTTAGTTTTTTGCAAAACAAAGGAATCTGGAAATAGAACATCGTTGCCTATAACTAATTCATTGTTCCCAGAACACTTAATAGCTACAACTTCATCAAATTGAAGTTCCTCTGCAGATTTGAAATGTTCTCCTTTATTTTTAAACAGAACATTTATCTGTCCGGTTAAATCTTCAAATGTGATTATCAAATTTTTATTTTTAGTATATCTCTTATTATTAACCATCCCAATAATCATAAATTGTTGTCTAGTTCCTGAAATTTTATTTATTGATATAAGTTTATCAATTCCAGATTTTCGCATAAGAATAGATTGTATTTCCCTATATCTTGCTCTAAAATGTCCTACAAAATCTTGGACTGTTATTTTTTTATCAGGTGAAGTTCTATTATAATGAATTTGATAATTTTGGGATTTATTTTCATTTATTTCTTTAGTTTTGAGATTTATAGGGGTCTCTGAGAGAGTTATCTGGACTCCAAGTTTAATAAATACTTGTAATAATATAGGTTTTACTCCGGAAGAAACATCGTCAACAATTTTTTGAGCCATTAAATAATTTTTAGTCAGGGCAGATTTAGTAATCATCTTCTGTCCTGTAACTGAAACTAAATTATCAATCATTTGAGAAACGATTTCTGAATCTTTTACATTATTTAATAAATCGAAAACCTCTTTTTCAACAAGAATTCCTTTTTCTCTTAAAATATCTAAAAGTCCTGAACTCATAACACAAGAGCTGTGCCTAATATTTCTTTGGCACGGATTTTTAGATTATCTGGAATCATTAGTTTAATTTCTCTAGTTCTTCCTTGCCTCCCTCTACTAACAACATCTACATTGATAAGTCCAAGCATATCAAATTCTGCAATTATATCAGATATTCTTCTCTGAGTCAAAGCCTCTAAATTTATTTTTTTACAATAGTCTTGATACATATTATAAACTGTGCCTGTAAAAACAGGTTCATTCTTTTTTTCTTCATTTAAATTTAAAATACTATACAACACAAGTTGATGTTGTCTAGGTTCATTTTCTATAATCTCTAACATCTTATCACGTTCTATCTTATGATTCGCCTTAGTTATGAAATCCATAGTTAATTTATTAGCTTGTTCTCTTTCAGTAAGCTCACCAGCAACACGAAGTAAATCTAAAGCTCGTCTAGCATCTCCATGTTCTCTAGCGGCTAAGGCAGCACATAATGGAAAAACTCCTTCATCCACTATATTTTCAGCAAATGCGAGAGCAGCTCTTTCTTTCAAAACATCTTGTAATTGAAGTGCATTATATGGTGGAAAAACCAATTCTTCTTCACCTAACGAACTTCTAACTCTCGGGTCTAAGTCATCCATAAAAGTCAAACTATTACTTATTCCAACAAGACTTATTTGTGCATTTTTTAATTCTGAATTTAGTCTAGTCAAATTATATAAAAAACCATCAGATATTTTCTTTACAGCTTGATCAATCTCATCTAAAATTATTAAAATAAGTTGATTTTTTCTTTCTATAATCTCTATAAATTTTGAATAAACTGCATCTGTTGGAAGACCAGTAGCTGGAACCTTTTCCCCTAAAGCAGAAATGAGTTCGGCAAGAATTCTATATTCAGTATCTGCAACTTTCTTCAATTTACAATTAATATAAATAACTTGTAATGAATCTTTTCCAGCATCTTGAATCCTTTTATATATTTCTTTAGTTACATATTGCACACATAAAGTTTTACCAGTTCCTGTTTTTCCATAAACAAATAAGTTACTAGCTCTTTCTCCTCTAAGAATCGGAGCAAGGATAGATGCGACCGATTCTATTTGTTGATGTCTGTGAGGAATTGTGATAGGAGTATAATTATTCTGCAAAACCTTTTTATTCTTAAAAATGCTTTGTCCTGAATAAGAGTTGAATATTTTGTCTAAATTAGATTCCATACATCACCTTTTAAAATTATAATTTAACACAATATAAACTTATCGTTACTCTAACCACTATTTCCTTTGGAAATTTCATATATTCCGACGAAAAAGTAAAATTTAGAAAAAAATAAACAGTATCTCCCTCACACCATCATTTCAAATGGAGATTATATTATTAAATTAAATGTTTTATTTTTTTATTACTTTAATATTTTTTTATGTTCGTATATTTTTTATTTATAATAATACTTTTATTGTTTATATATAATATAATAATGATACTTTTATTGTTTATATATAATATAATAATGATACTTTTATTGTTTATATATATAATCTTCATTTTCCACATGAAATCAAGGGGACAGAGAGTCACAAATTAATAAATAATTAAAATTAACCGAACCAATTTATATGAGAAGTATGTATTATAATATCTTAATAAAAAATATAACAATATTTATATAGTTAGAATAAAACATCATCATTATGCCAATAGATAAAAAACCATTAAGAGAGTTCATTAACAAACCAGTCGTAACAAAAGAAGGTAAACGCCTCGGTGTTGTTAAAGATATAACTTTTGAGGCACGCACTGGCGAATTAATCCAATTATTATTAAAAGAACAGACACCTTATACAAGAAGTCTTAATCTTGAAACAAATTCTGGAAAAGAGACTATTTTACCATATAATTCTATAATTGCAGTAGCTGATTTCGTTGTAGTTTCAGAAGAAGATCTCATCTAATTATTAACAACAATATTTAAAAAGCATACAAACCCAAAACTAACATGAAAATAATAGGTTTTTCAATTGAAGAAATTTTAGCAAAAAGACCATTCGATATACCAAAGGCAGGAATAAGCACAGATATAGTATTTACAAATATTGAAAAGACAAAATTAGATGTCTTTAAAGATGAAGAATGTCTCAAAGGAAGTTTCAAATTTTCTGTAATATATAAAGATGCATCAAATAAAGAATCTAAAAACAACAATGAAATTTCCATATCTGGTTCAATACTTTTAATGGTTACTAAAGAAGAGTCTAAAGAATTTCTTAAATTATGGAAATCTAAACAAATACCAAAAGATAACATAATTCCAATTTACAATTACATTCTAAAAAAATGTTCTGTAAAAGCCCTCCAATTAGAAGAAGAACTTAATTTACAACCACACATTCCATTTCCAAAATTAACACCTCAAAACACACAAACTAATTAATATCTTTTAATTCACCAAATTCTAAATTTTTTAGATTATCTTCAACAACTACAACTTTAAATTTTTCGAGTTTAAAATCAAAAGGATATCCTAAATCATGTTCTCGAGCATCTGTTCCCATAATCAAAGGAAAAAAGCTCGGAACCAAGATTATTTTTTTATATTTATATTTCCCTTTCAAAAAACACTTATAAATTTCTCTAGTAACTCCCTCTCTTAAAACAATAGCAGGATGTCCATGCCCAAACACCCAAAATTTTATTTTTTCAGTATATAATTCAGAAAAATCTTTATTTCCATGAGCAAAAATAAATTTTTTCCAAGAATAACTTTCAACACCAGTAGCACCAATTTTTTCCAAAATAGGAAATAAAATAAAGTCATGATTTCCTTCTATAATCACAAGTTCATCACAATATTCTTTTAACAATTTCAAGAAATTAGATATATTTTTCCATTCTTCATCAAGAATATATCCAAATTCATGTTTCAAATCTCCTAAGACGATAATTTTATCAACATGACCTACAAAATCAATAACTTCTTTAAAATCATTAACACATTTATCATAAAGTTTGACAGGAATCATAACTCCTGATCGTCTCATTGAACCCTCATATCCTAAATGCAAGTCTCCAAGAACAAGAACCTGTTCTCCAGACTCATCAATAAGCAAACATTTTCCAATATATTTAATTTTCATCTTGAATTGATAATTTTTATTTGAAGTTCATGCATTCTTCTCAAAAAATTAATCCTATCTTCAACTTTAACAAAATCCGCATGGCTCTGCGTAATCAAATTCAATCCAAATGGTGAAACCAAGACATTACTCTTAAATTCAAATTTAATTTCTTCTTTGCTTATTTTTTTCAAAATATCTTCAGCTTTATCAATATCCATCAAATCATTTAATACTTCCCTTCTGGCCTCTTTTAATATAGGGAAATCTTTACTCAATTCATTAACTGCACTAAGAAGAAAATGAGAATGCATTTGTTGTTTTCCTACACTTTTAGAACGACCTTTATAATTTCTTAAAATCATTAGCGAACGAGCAGCGCAGTGTCTAAATCTTCTTCTCAAAATATCTGTTTTTTCAATAGCCTTGTCAAGAATCTCCTTTAAATTTTTATGATTTAAACCCTTTATTATTTTTTGAACATCTAAATTTTCTCCAGCAATAAAAAAACCATTATCATTTATTCCAACTTCAATATCTCTATGTTTAAGTTCTGCAGCCACATAAGCATAAGCTCTCGATAAAGCATCATTCACACGACGTCCAAACATACTATGAAACAACAAATAACTTTTATCTTGTTTAAATTGTTCAACAACAATTAGTTTATTTGTCGGAAGCGAGGAAAAATTCTCCTGCTCTAAACAATATTGATATATTTGTCTAGCTGCTTCAACAGAACAATAAGTATAATCCTGTATAAATTTTATACATTCAGGGGAATTTCTTATTCTTTCCTTTATCAACCCTCTAAATATACTTATAGCATTCGCAACATCATAATTTAAAGGAAGTTGTTCAGAAAACCACGAAGGAATTGTTGGTTGTCTACTAACATTAGCAATAACATAAGCCTTCATTCCCTTACTATGTATAAATTGATATTTTACACCTCCTAAAACAAAAACATCTCCCTTTTTCAATTTCTCAAGAAATGATTCATCAATACTTCCCACATTTGACCCTTTCATTTCCACAGGAGAATTCACGACAACAGAAATAAATCCCTCTTCAGGAATAGTTCCAATATTTGTCATATAAATTAATCTCGCGAGCTTTCCTTTTTTACCTATTTGTTTAGTTTCTTTATCATACCATATTTTTGCATAAACATTTCTATGTTCCAAATCATAATCTCCAGAAAGATAACTTATAACACTCATAAAATCTTCTTTACTCAAACCAGAATAGCAATAACTCTTTCTTATCAAGGAAAGTATTTCTGAAATATTCCAAACTCTACTTATAGCCATTCCATAAATATGTTGTGCCAAAACATCTAAAGCATTTATAGGAATATCAACCCTGTCAATAATCTTATCTTTCATATGTTTCATCAAAATAGAACATTCCACCAAATCATCTCTATCCATAACAACAAATCTTCCTTTGGGGTTGGAGTGTAATTGATGTCCCGCTCTTCCAATTCTTTGCAAAGCTCTAGAAACGCTTTTTGGTGACCTTAATAAAATAACCAGATCAATAGACCCAATATCTATCCCCAGTTCTAATGATGTAGATGAAACAACCACTTTCAAATCTCCCTTTCTTAGCCGTTCTTCAATAGCAAATCTCTGTTCTCTACTCATAGAACTATGGTGGGCTCCAATCAGCCCACTATATTTTCCAGGAAAATGAGAATCTAAATAATGGATAATTCGTTCAGTCGCATTTCGCGTATTTGTAAATATTAAAGTAGTTTTATGTTCTTGGATAAGTTCGTCAAGTATATGGTATAATTTTTTCTGATCTTCAGCAGCATCCATTGTAATCAAATCTGCTCCTGGGCTTATCAACCCAATATCCATATCTTTAATCAAAGGAACTTGTGCAATCAAACAATCCCTTCCATCCCCTACAAGAAAATTAGCAATCTTTTCAATAGGAGCAATAGTTGCACTCAAACCAATTCTTACAGGAGTTATAACACTAAAATTTTCTAATCGTTCAAGTATCAAACTCAAAAAAACCCCACGCTTATTAGCTAAAGCATGAATCTCATCAACAACAATAAATTCTAATGCCCTCAAAGATTCAGAAAATTTAGGAGCAGTTAAAACAATAGCCAAACTTTCCGGAGTCGTAACAAAAATGTGAGGAATTTTTCTAGCCATCTTAGCCCTTTCAGAAGCAGTAGTGTCTCCTGTTCTAAGTCCCACTCTAATCTCTTGCATTTCAAAACCTTTCTTAATGGCTATCTCTTTTATTTCTTGCAATGGTTTTTTTAGATTAACATAGATATCATTTGTAAGGGCTCTTAACGGAGAAACATAAACAGCATACATCTTATCGTCCAATTCCTTTCTCAAGGCAAGTTCCACTAAATAATTCAGAATTCCTAAAAAAGCAGTTAGCGTTTTTGTTCCACCCGTAGGAGCAGAAATAAGAATATTCTTTCTTTCATGAATATTAGGCACACCATATAGTTGAGTCAAACTAAAATCTTTAAATCTTGTAAAAAACCACTCTTCCACAACAGGACATAGCATTCGCTGCACATCTTCCTTATTTCTAGGTTCAGCGAAAACAGGTAAAAAACCACTCATCTTCCAGCGGAAAAAAGAAACTATAAAAACGTTTCTTGCAATCATTTAATATGCCTCAAATATCAAAAGCAAAACGTTCAAAGATTTCAGAGCAGATCCTCGCTCATCTTTTTACAACTTCTCCAGAATCATTATTTACTTCCATTATAGCTAGAGAAATAGCCCGCGACGAAGAATTCACAAAATCTCTCTTGATAGAATTAGAATCTCACAAGTTGGTAGTTAGAGTAACTAAAGGCCCTAAAGGCCAAGATTACGTAAGATGGGAACGTTGGAGAATGTCTCAAGCAGCATTCGATATTTACAAAAAACATACATCTCAATCAACTTCCTAAATATCCAACATAAATCTTTATATTATCTCAATTTCTCAAAAAATAATGGATCCTCTTAAAGAAGCATTTTCAAAGATAAAAGAAGATATTCTCTATCTTCATCAAGAAGTAGAGGAATTAAAAAACATACTTAAAGAGCTCAAATATCAACAATCAAACCAACCAACAAACCAACAGATAACTCCAACATTCCAGCATACTTATCCAACACAAGAATCTTCTCAAAATGCCTTTAAACTAGAAAAAACAAGCATTTCCATAGGAAATGAAGGGGTTCCAACAAACCAACCAACAAACCAACCAACAAACCAACACCCCCTTATTTCCACTCCAACATATACAACAAGTTCGGTTAATGATAGAATAGATCATTTAAGACGAGTTTCAGAGATTCTAGGAACTCTCGATGATTTAAAGAAAGAAGTTCGTTTAAAATTTAAACGATTAACGGAGCAGGAAATGAATATTTATTCAGCAATTTATCAATTAGAAGAGCAAGGTCTTGTCGTAGACTATTCATTACTGGCTCAGAAAACCAATCTTTCAGAAATTTCTATAAGGGATTATGTTCGCAAAATTTTATCCAAAGGAATTCCTTTGCAGAAACAGAAAGAATCAAACAAGCGAATTATCGTCGGTATTCCTCCCGAATTAAAACAAATAGCTTCTCTAAACACATTATTGCAACTCAGACTACTCTAACTAAATCGTTTCACCGAATAAAATAAGAGGTCTCTCTTTTACTTCTCTTATAAGGCAATATTTTATAATTACCCTCTTACTTTTTATTCATCAGATCCTATGCTCTCGACTCTGGCATAAAATCCTCATATTTTTGAGATTCTTTGTCCTTTTTTTCAAAAATAAACTCTCTCTTTTTTGTTTTTTTACAGAAGAGCTCACTTTTTTCACTCATTTTCATTTTCCTTAGGTAATTTCTTATATTTTTGCTTATCTTTAACTCTCACTTTTGCATATTTCTCAAGTTTGTTACGAACTTCTTCACTCACAAACACTCTTTTCTTCCCATTAGGTTCGGTTAACTCTTGAATCAAACCCTCATTTTTCTGTTTTATTGCATTTATTTGGCCTCTTATCGTAGCCCTCTCTTTTCCTAAAAGTCTCGCAATATCTTCGTAACTAAGCTTCATTTCTGAGTTCATCAGTGTAAAAATAATCAATCTCTCATTACTGCTTAAACCTTTCAAAATATCATAAAAATTGCCTGTTTGAACAGGTGTTTGAACAGGTTCTTCAACACTAAAAACAAGGGCCTGTTTGTTTAAAACAGGTGTTTTTTTAAACACCTGTTCATGTTCTTGAGCCAAATTAGTCAAAGAAACAGCTTCTTTCACTCCTTCAACATCATCTTTTATAGACGCTATTTCTCTTTTCATATCAGAAAGTAAGTCAAACAGCTGTTTATCGCTGTTGTTAAGGTGTTTAATCCACCTTCCAACACCTTCAAAGTCTTTCTTAACTTCAGAAAAACTCGCTCTTGTATCTTCTTCAAGTTTTTTAACTTTTTTTCCAGAGCCAAATAATCCAAACATATCGATTTATAGAGGAGAGCAGTATATAAATCTTATGTATTTATATCTCCAAAAGTAGTAAAAACAAACACCCTTAAACACAACATAAACACCCCTCTTTCTTAAGCAAACACCTGTTTAAACACCTTTAAACACATGATTATCTAAACAAACACCTGTTCAAAAATAACTCTTTGGCAAATTTATCGACGATAAAGCCTTGAACAGGTGTTTAAAGCCAAATTTTTTCATCATATTTAACAAACACCACATAAACACCCCATTTAGTAACAAAATTCCCAAGTTAAAACCTTCAATTTTGACACGCATCCCTCATTTTCAACCATCTTTCTTTCAAAAATTCATTTAGAGTCCGAGAAACATTAACTTCTATAGAGTGAGGCCCGCAGGGCCGAACTGCGCCGACCATCAGGTTTTAAACTATAACTGATTATATAGTCCCTATGGAACAAACAACTATTCAAATAAGCAAAGAATTACTCCAAAAACTCAAAGCGAGAAAGCTAAGCGAAAAAGAAAGCTATGAACATGTAATTTGGGATTTAATGGAAGATACTATGGAATTATCCGAAGAAACAAAAAATGGAATTGCTGAGGGTAGAAAACAATACCAAGAAGGAAAATATAAATCATTAGAACAAATCAAAAAAGAGTTAGATTTCTAAAATGTATCAAGTTGTAATTCTTGAGCAAGTAGAAAATCAAATAAAAAAACTCGATCGCTCAGTCCAAGAAAGGATTTTTGCAACTCTTGAAAGAATCAAAATTCGTCCCCAAGATTTCTTAGAAAAATTAGTCGGAGAAAAAGGATACAAGTTAAGGGTAGGAGATTATAGACTATTCATCGATATTTTAGAAGATAAATTAGTCCTTTTAGTTATAGAATTTGGCCACCGAAAAAATTCTTCCAAAAAATAAACTAAAAACAGCCTGCTAAATCTTTCAGCTTTCGCTTAAAACCTCCAGCATAAACCAGTAGTTCGTTTAATCACAAACAAACTCCCTAAATTTTGATGCCTTCGGGCCATGTAATCTCAAGAAACAATTACTTCTATAGAGTGAGGCCCGCAGGGCCGAACTGCCCCGACCATCTCCAATAACGAAAGAATTATTAACAACAATCTCTTTTTAGTGTCATGGGTGAGGATTTTAGTAGTATTTTTAAGATTCCTAAGTCTGTTTTAATAGGTAGCCCTATAAAGAAAAATAATAATCGAAAAGTTATAGGAAAACCATTAAGAAATACGATTTGGATGAAGTATCTCGGTAATAGGGCGCAGGGAAAATGTTATTGTTGTAAGATAAGACCTATCCATTATAGCGATTTTCAAGTAGGTCATAACAAGGCGGTTTCTAAAGGTGGAAAAAATAACATTAGTAACCTTCGTCCAATTTGTGGTCCTTGTAACAGGGGTATGAGTACTGGCTCTATTGAAGCTTATCGCAAGAAGCATTTCACTAGACCTTCCCACATTAAACAATCAGCCTCTCCTGTAAAAAGAGTAAAAAGACAAAAGAATAATTTAAGAAATGCTAATCTGTTCAGTTTAGGAACATTAAAACCTTCAAAAAACCCATTTGGGCTTTAAATTCTGCACGAGTTCGCACAAGATACATTAGCTCTACTTTTGAGGTCCCTAAATACCTATTTTTCGCCTAAATTCGTCTTTTTTCGCAAAGTAAGGGTATTATAGCCCGAAATCACATCAAGTTCATCACCTTCTTTGAGTCCAGATTTGTCCATCTCTACAATCGGAATATTAACTTTAAATTTATAGTATTCTTGATTTTTATAAGTTCTAGACCTTTCTTTAATAATCTTCATTCTCTTTCAAATAAGCTCCAGTATTTAAATTTTAGGGACCGAAAGAATTAAATAGTTTAGAGCCCTAAATAATTAGTGGTTTTTAGCACATGCTCAATTTGTAAAAAAGAAAAATTTTTAGCAGAAAATGGAAAATCAAAAGGACTCTGTAAAGTTTGTTATAAAAGAGATTTTTGGAAATCCAAATTATTTCATTGTCCAAGATGTGAACGAGAAAGACCTTATCATGCAAAAGGATTATGCACTGGTTGTTATAACTCTGTTTTTCATATTGATAAAGTAAAAATTTACAATAAAATCAAAGATCACAACATTCCTTATGAGATATATCAACAAGTAACAAAAAGTTGTATCATTTGTGGTTTTGATAAAATTATCGATTTACATCATTTAGATATGAATCATCAAAATAACTCTTTTAATAATCTCGCAGGGTTATGCCCTAATCATCATAAAATGATTCATCATCGTAAATTTCAAAAAGAAATATTTCAACAGCTTAAAGAAAAAGGTTTTCAAGTTCCGGATGGTTATAAAGAAGACGAATTATTCAAAAAGTTCACAAGCTAAATCTTTTAGTTGTCGCTTAAAACTTCCAACCTAAGCAGTCAATAGTAACCGAGTTCGGTTTATTCAAGCTAAACAATTTAATTAAAGCATACAATTTCTAGCCTAATAAATAAGTTCGGTTAAATATCCAAAAATTTTAAATATCTATATTTACGCTATAAAATTGAATTGCTCGCAATGTCTGTCCATGCAAGTCAGTTCTTGGATATTAGGGTCCAAGAATATAGGCTTGTGAGTTTTCTGGTGCATCATCCAAAGCCCGAGAAACATCATTCATTATCCTTGGAGCACCAACAGGAATACATCCACTATATGCTAATTTTATTTTGCTTCCATCTTGTTGATTAATCAAGAGGAGAAAAAGTCCATTCGAAGAAAATTCTATTTCTCTTAGCTGTCGAGTCATAGAATCCTCCTATTTTACAGTTTAAAACAATTATTGTTTTCCAAACAAACTATCCAATGGGTTCGCAATCTTCTTTATCTGATCCGAAGAAACATGAGTATAAATTTGAGTAGTATTAAGGGAAGAATGTCCGAGTAAAGCCTGAATCATTCTAATATCTGTTCCATTTTCAAGAAGGTGTGTTGCAAAAGAATGGCGCAAAGTGTGGGGTGTAACTTTCTTTTGAATATCTGCACGAGTTCGCACATGCTTAACAATTTTTTGAACATTTCGAGTAGTCAATGGTTCAATTTGAGAGAAAAGATATTTTGCATCATTTCTTTTTTTCATATATTCCTGCAAATCCTCTCTTAAATTATTAGATAAAATAAACATTCTATCTTTAGACCCCTTTCCTCCACGAACCCACCCCGTATTTTCAGAAAAGTTAATGTCTTGAGGTTTCAGATTCACAAGTTCAGAGACTCTCAAACCAGAAGAATAAAGCAAAGATAAAATCAAACGAGATTTACGAGTCTCTGCAGAATTAATTAATTTGAAAACTTCATCTTTAGACAATACTTCTGGTAATTTTTTATCTTTCTTGGGCATCTTAATTTCTCCAACTTCTTTTTTTAATATTTCTGTAAAATAAAATTTCAAAGATGCAGCTGCAAGCATGATCGTATTCTTAGATTTGTCCTCAAACATCCCAGCCAAGTATTGACGAACATCTTCTTGACTTAATTGTTCAACAGACTTATTTGCACTTTTCAAGAATTTTTCAACAAAAAAAGAATAATTTCGCACAGTGAGTGGAGAAAATCCTCTCAATTTCAATTCTGTTTTTAATTTATCAACGGACTCCATCATCTCTCATAGAAGTAAAATCGCGTCGTCTTTTTAAGGTTTTGTAACTTATTTATTGAACAAAATTATTCAAATTTACTCATATTCTTTGCAAGATGGGTAAATGGAAAAGGCCTAACATTTGAAATGAACACCATATATCTTTGGAAAAGATACCATTGAGTATTCCATATCTCGCTCAATTCAGCAATTTCTTTAAGTCTTTTGTTAGCAAATATTGTATAAATAAAATTGATACATACAAATGCATAAATCAAATATCTCCAAATTAATAATATTGTTCCGGATATAATCCCTACAATAATTCTCATCCACGCTTCTTTTCTCTGACTTATTTTTGAAGAGCTCATATTCTTTTCTTTATTGTTTTGTTTTTTTATCTTTTCAATATTTATTAGACTTCTACCTTTTTAAATTATTTCAAAAATCGAAAAATTTTTTAACGATAAGATTTCTGTCTCTTCGCTCTCGCTTTAGAATCTCCGGGTTTTCTTTGTTCTTTTCTTCTGACATCAGCAACTAAAAGATGTCTATCGTATTGTAAGTAAGCATCTTTCAGTTCTTTACTATTTGTTTTAGCAACAAGTGCTTTTGCAAGTGCGAGTCTAGCTGCCTGAATTTGTCCTTCTTTTCCGCCACCCATTACTTTCAAAGAGACATCATATGGGAGTTTACCGAGAACAGATTCATATATTCTAATTGGTTCTAAAATAGATAATCTATGAAATGTTCTTAACTGATCCAAATTTTGATTTTTATAGACTACTTTTCCATTACCATCAGCCAAAGATGCTTTCGCAACAGAACTTTTTCTTTTTCCAGAAATCATCAATATATTCATCTTAGTTCCTCGCTCAACTCTTTAATGGTCATAGTTTTCAGATGTTCTGCCTTATCAATATGACTCAATTTTAATTCAGCAAACTCTTTTGGAACTCCTTCATAACATTTTATTTTTTTAAATGCTTGAGCTCCTCTACCTTCTTTGTAAGAAAGCATTCCTCTTATTGTGCGTTTAACGATCATCGCAGGAGTGGTTGGAAAATAAGGTCCTTTTTGAGCATATCCACCTTTCGCACGCATTATTTTATATTGGGAAATTATCATAGGCCTATTACCAGTAATTACAACTTTTTCACAATTTAATATAATCACATTTTTTCCGAGAAGTGATTGTTTAGCCGCAGCACTACCCAATCTTCCAAGGATTACTCTTTCACCATCAAAAATTATACTGCTATTCATATTATTATTTTAACTCCATTTGCAGAAGGATTGTTTTTAATTTCATCTATTATTTTTACCATTTCGGATTTAGATTCTTTTATTTTTTGAGTCGCAGAATCTGAAAAGTAAAGTGCACATATTTTTATTTTCTTATCTAAATTTCCATTTCCAAGAATTTTTCCAGGAATCACTATAATATCTCCATTTTCTGATTCCTTACTTATTCTATCGAGATTCACAGAAGGGTATTTTTTTCGTGATCCCGAAACTAATTGTGCAATTTTCATCCAAGCTTTTTGGTTCTTTGCAGCAAGAGCGGTTTCAGCAATATATCCATCTGTTTTCCGAGGGATTCTTCTTCCGATTGCAGTTTTACTAGCCGCCATTTTACTTTAAAGATACCTCAAACATTTCAAGATTTTTTTGGAATTGTTCAGCAGCTTTTAAAAATATTTTTTCAGCTTCCATAAGTCCAAATGATTCTATAAATACCAAAAATTCTTTGCGTTCATTTATAGATTCAGAATCTAAAGATTTTATTTCATCCGCTTGGGAATCACTTAAATCACATACCCATTTATTACCTGTTTTTTCAGGTGTAAAATCTCCCATTTGTTGTTGTACAATCGAATCGATTTTAACATTTCCAGATTTGACTTCAAAAAGATTCCTATAATACATCAATCCAGGAACATGTTTAGTATGATACAAACCATTGTTCATTGTCGCTGTTGCTATGACTTCTATCTCTTGTTCTTTTCCAAGTAGAGTTATAGGAATTTCCTTAAATGGGATAGTTACATCTCCTTTAAAATCTCCGGAGTAAACGGTGCATGGACCCATTTTTTTTAACGAAAGTTCAACAGATGTTTTAGAGTTCATTTTTGAATCCGTTTTTAATGGAATTAATCCCAATCTATGAGCAAAAACTTCATCATACAAGGCAGAATCATTTTTGAAAATTTCAACATCATCAATAGCTAATGTCTGAATTTCTTCAACGGATCTTCTAAGGCTATTAAGAAGAGTATAATTCATCTCAGTTCTGAGAATCAATTTATCTGGATTTTTTAAAATGATGTTCATATTTATTTATAAAAAAAGGTCTTTTAAAACTATGCTTAGACCCTTCTTCCGCGTTTACCTCCCTTCTTCTTAGGTCCTCCGCGAGGAACTCTGTTAGTATCGAGAACGCCCAAGACTCTAAACCCTGATTTGCCGAGAGTTTTTACAGCTGCATGAGCTCCTGGGCCAATTCCAGGAGAACTTGTTTTTCCCCTCATTCTAATATACAAGGCATTTATTCCTACATCTTTAGCCATTTCAGCAGCTCTCTTAGCCACGAACATAGCAGTAGTAGGATTTGCTTTTAATCGGCTATGTTTAGTAATCATTCCTCCACTAATTCTCGCAATTGTGTTTCCAGATAAATCTGTTATATGAACTATTGTGTTATTATAAGATCCAAAGATGTAAGCAATTCCGGGAACTGTTTCTTCTACTTTCTCTTCTTTTTCAGGAATTATTTCAGCAGTTTCAGTTGATAAAATAGGCTCTTCTTTAATATTAGAGTCACTACTAATCTTTTCAGTTTGTTCTTCACTTCTCAAAACTTTAGTTTTATTCATTCTGCTTTTTCCTCATTTGTCTTTTTAATCTTATTTGAATTTTTTAAAGAAATTTTATTTTCATAGACTACGGGGACTAAATAACTTGGAACATCAACAGCATTGTCATCAACAAGAACTTTTTTATGAGTAATCATTTGGCGAGCTTGTTTCGCAGTTTTTGCTAGATTCTTTTTCCAAACAATTGTCGAGAGTCTTCTTTTCAAAATATCTTCTTTATTCAAAGCTAAGACTTCAGATATACTTTGAACATTAAGTCCCAGACTACTTAGTTTAGCAAAGAAATTTTCTTGTTCTTCTTTTTCAGATGTAATAAGCAATTTAGCTCTATTTCTATAATACTTTACTTTTGCTTCAGCTTTCCAGATTTCTCTTTTATTTTTTAAGCCATATATTTCCACGAGTTTATTCTCTTCTTTTATACGATTCTTATCATACAACTTTCTAGGCCATGAGAATCTATTTTTTTTTCTAATCATTTATTGGCTCCTTTCTTTTTCACTCCAACAGCGACTCCCACAGTTCTAAAGTGACTTCTTGTTCTTTGTCCTCTTACTGGCTGTCTCAATGAATGTCTCATCCCTTTATAGCTCTTAATTTGCTTCATTCTTTTAATATCAAATTCTCGGACCATATCCAGTTCATTTGTAAGTATATGTTTTGATTCCCCTGTTTCAAAATCTTTCTGATGATTTTTCATATAGTCATACAGTTGAGGTTTCTGTAAAAATACTTCCAATTTATCAATCTGTTCCTTACTCATTTCAGAAATTTTCATCTTTTTATCAAATTTGAGTATGTGGCATATAGCATTGGATATTGCCCAAGAAATTCCTTTTATATAGGTCAAGCCAATATACACTGTTTTTTCCCCTGGGATATCTTTTCCATGAATTCTAACAAGAGTTTCAGCATAATGTTCATCAGGTCTTCCTTTTTTCTGCTTTGGCTCAGCTATTACTTTTTCCTTGATTTCTTTTTTTTCCTTTTGTTTTTGTTCTGCCATTTTAGTAGACGAATAGTCTTTGTCGAGGACTTTCAGTTAGTTCCATAATGATCCTTTTTTCTATTGCTTTTTTAGGATCTGGAACGCTTTTTACCCTCTGCTTTATTTCATCAAAAGATTCAAACTGCTTTTCATTTCTTACTTCAAGAACTTCTTTCGTGTGTTTTTTTCCAAAACCTGGAAGAAGTTCAAGTTGATGTAATCTCGTATTTATTGCAGAAGCGTTGTTAAAGAATTGCACGAATTCTTTTTCACGCTCCCCAACATACGAGCTAACGAACTCTTGAAGCTGGATCTTAGCAGTCTCAGTAAGCTTCTCGATGTGAAGCCTTCCGATGATGTAATATATCTTGTCTCTCTTTTCAGAGCCTATATAAACCTTTTCTTTAATTTCAATTTGAGCTCCTCTTACCGGAGCAAGTTCCAAAAGAGATAAGTGTGTTAAACCAATAGCTTGAACAACTGGTTTCATATTTCCCTCCATCGGGTATCCGTGAGCCAAATAATCTAGAACTAAAGCAAATTCATCTTTTCTCATCATATTAATTCTCCTTAACTACTGCTAATACTTCATTAATTTCTTTTTCATCTAACGAAACATCATCAAATATTTTAGCAATGCTTTCAGCATTTTTTGGAAGTAAATCAGCAACCTTTATAATATATTCTTCTTTGAATTTAGCGTTATTCATTTTTCTCAAAGACTCAATTATTTCATCAGATTGTTTCCTAGTTAATTTAGAAAACTCTTTTAAGTAATCCTTCAATTCAGGTTTAGAATCTAAATCTGCAATTATATCTTTAACTTCAGCTAAAGTTACAGGCTTCATAGAAATTATATTAGTCATTTTTTATTTTCCTCAAGTGAATTGGCTTAACAATGTATATTTTTTTTCTTGAAAAATCTTTAATTGCTACGACATAAGATGAACCTTGTAAAGATAAAACTACTCCTGTTCTTCCTTGGATTCTATTTGGAAATCCTGGAGATTGCACAGTCAAATCTTTTACAATTGCAACTTTATCTCCTTCTTTAAATTTCTGAAAATATTTAGTCAGAGAGATTTTTCCCCTCGTACGAATTGATTTATGGGTCAGCATTTGAATAACTGCAACAAATCCTTTAAAAAGCTTTGCGCCAAAGCTCAGATAGCGTTTCTACCTACAGAAGTAACACTTCCTTGATATAAATCTCCCTTGTCTCGAGCACTCCCCATATTATTGACTATTGCCTGAAACATTTTTTCCCCCCAAATTCCATGTCCGCAAGGCGTGCATACATCTACTGCTCGACCATCAGTAATTTCTCTTTTACAATAAACACATTTATTCACCATCTTCTTCGCTGAAAAACTCTTAGCTTTATAAATTTTTATGCTCTGAGGTGAGATTTTCTCAAGGTTTATAAGTTACAAAATTCTATTCTAACAATGATAAAAATATTTTTGTTTATATTAGGCTTATTTTTTATGGCGGGATATGTTCAAGCATGCACTCTAACGCCTTCATTGATTAATCAAGATCCTATTCTTGCAATTCCTGGGGAATCTGTAAAAACAATATTCCAAGTTTTAGGAACTGACGATCCAACATGTGGAACCGTTATAACTGAGTTAGTTGAAGAATATCCTTTTTCCATAGACCCTGGATACAACACTAAGATTAGTTCAGAAGGAGGAACATTTGTTAGAGATTTCAATTCTTTTCTTATTGTCCCATATAAATTAAGAATTCATCAAGATGCTTTAGATGGAGATCAACCAATTAAACTAAAAATTTCTTCAGATAACGACGGAAATTCAAATGTTTATGAATTCAATTTAAGTATCAAGGACGTAAGAACAGATTTTATAGTTACAATAGACAGTTTTTCATTTACTACAAACCAGCTCATTTTTGGTTTGGCTAATATTGGTGATGAAGATGCAAAATCAATAACTTTCGAAGTCCCCCAACAGGATTCAATAGCAATAGAGGGAGGACATACTAAGATAATTGGAGATTTAGATTCAAATGAAGATACCACTTTATCATTTTCAGCAGTTCCGAAAAATGGAGAAATCTCAATTATAATTTCATATAATGATAAGAATAATATTAGACGATCAGTCTCAAAGACCGCATTATTTACTGAAGAATCTTTTAATAGCACAAGAAAGAACTCAACCCCGTCTACTTCATTAATTTTGTTATGGGTTGTTGTAATCTCAGTAATAATTTATATTTACTGGTCTAGAAAAAAAAGAAAACATTTACAACAAAGAAAACTCGACTAATTACTCATATCTTAAAGATTTTACGGGTCTTACCTTTGATGCTTTCCACGCAGGAATTATTCCAGATATAGCTCCAGTCAATGATGCAAATAAAACACATTCTACAAAAAGATACCAAGAATAGTGTGGTTTAAGAAATCCCCACCCCTGATTTTCTAAAAATATTCCTGTGATTTCGGTGATTATAAACCCAAATAAGATGCCCAATATTCCTGCAACAAATCCCAAAAATCCAGATTCAAAGACAAATATATTAAATATATCTTTATTTTTAGCCCCAATGGCTTTCATGATTCCTATTTCTCTAACTCTTTCAAGAACAGAAGTTATGGTAGTATTAGCTGTATTTATTGCCGAAACAAAAACTGAAATCAGAGCTATAAACACTACAAAATAAACAATATAATCTATTGCAGAAGTATATTGTTCAATCAAATCTTGAAAAGATGTCACGAAGAAGTCTTCCTTTCCATGTTTAAGATTTCTCGAGCTTCTTAACCTTGACTCTATATTTTTTATAGCCGAGTCTATAGAAGTTATATCAGCCTCAGCTATAATTTGATTATATTTTCCTGAATTATCTGGATAAATTTCTTCAAAAAAATCATTGGATAAATATATATTAGAATCATCTTGTGGATTACCAATTTGATTAAAGAAACCAACAATTCTTGCTTTTTTTTCATTTATCTCAATTTGCTGGTTTAATCTTAGTTTTCTATTAAACACCTTGCCCTCTATTTTGTAATTATATCCTAGGACAACTTTTCCAATATCTTCATTTTTAAGTTTTCGTCCCTCAATTAAATTTACATTGTAAATTTTTTCTATTAAAGGTTTATCGTGGTCATATGCAAAAGCAAATACAAATTTTTTCATTTTTCCTTTGGTGATTTGAGCTACTTTAGTATAAACTCCCATAGCCTCTATGACGCTTGGAGCACTTTTTACAGTTTCAATATCTTTTTCTGTAAGATAAAATGTATTATCTAATCCTGGAGCTCCGACCCCCTTTGGAACAACTGTGACTATATTGGCTGCGGAACTTTCTTTTAATTCTTGAACATAATCGAACAAACCCCATCCCAAACTAACAAAAATAAATATTGTAGTTATCCCCATTAGTATGGAAAATATGGTGAGCAAATTTCTCGATTTTCTCTTTGTAAGATTTTTCAAAGAATATTTTATCAATTCAGAACTAGTCATTTATTTTCTTAATGCCTCCACAGGTTTCAATTTTGATGCTTTCCACGCAGGAATTATTCCAGATATAGCTCCAAGAAAAAAACTCCCTCCCAAAGTAGCAATTATTAACTCAAAACTAATATCTGGAGAGGTTTCGACTCCGAGAAAAGAGTTTATAATTTTTGTACCAAAATATCCTGTCATTGTCCCAATTATAATTCCTACAATTCCTCCCAACATCCCAAGTAAACCTGACTCTATAAAAAATTGATAAAATATATCTTTATTTTTAGCCCCAATGGCTTTCATGATTCCTATTTCTCTAACTCTTTCAAGAACAGAAGTCGTCATAGTATTGACGATACCAATAGAGCCAACAATAATTGAAATTGCCGCAATCATAACTATAAATATTTTCACGCCTCCGAGTATTTGATTAACTTCTTGCAAAGATGCCTCTGGAGTGGATACTTCAAAATCTTCTTCTCCTTTTGAAACTCCTCTTCGTCTTCTCATTAAATCTCCAATAGACTCTTTAATTCTTTCAATATGTTCTTTACCTTTCACTTTTACAGCTATTATGTCGACAGTATCTCCATAGTTAGTTATTTGAGACAAAGTTTCTTCATTAATCAAAATCATATTATCGAATATAAAGCTCCCTTTTTTTTCTAGAATCCCCTTTACCTGATAACTTTTTCCGTTTATTTTTATTCTATTTCCTACAATTATGGACTTGTCAAAATCATTTTTATCTTTCTGATTAAAATTATATCCCAATACAACTCTATTAGAATCTCCATCTTCAAGCAGTTTTCCATTCAATGCAGATATTTGAAGAATATCATAAATTATATCTCTATTTTTCCCGCGAGGAATATCTCCAGCAATCCCTATCGCTAATTTATCATTAAATTCTATTTTTACAGTTTCTATATGTCTCGAAATAGATGCCTCAACCTGATTAATCTTAGAGATAGCTAGAACATCAGCCTCTTTCAAAGGATTGACTACTCCCGTTCCAGGTGGTCCAGACATGCTTATACCTCCTGCCTGAATAGTTATCACTTCAGTGGCACTTATTCCAAATTGTGAAAGTATAGCCTGTTGAAGTCCATCACCCAGAGAAATTAGAGAAACTACTGTAGCAATACCCACAATTATTCCAATCAGAGTTAACACGCTTCTGATTCCTCGTTTTTTTAAGTTGTTTAAGGCTAAAATCGAATAATCTCTAAACATATATCTTAGTCACTCTTTCCTTTTTTAGAAGTGATTTTTTCAATTTTACCATCTTTAAGCCAATAAATTTTATTAGCATGTTTTATAGCTATATCTGGTGCATGAGTTACTAATATAATTGTTTTTCCCTGACTATTTAATTTAGAAAGCAAATTCATAACATGTTCTCCAGTTTTAGTATCTAAGTTTCCAGTTGGTTCATCTGCCAGAATTACTTCGGGATTATTCGCGAGGGCTCGAGCAATAGCAACTCTTTGTTGTTGTCCCCCACTTAATTGATTGGGATAATGCTCTCCTCTATTTTCAAGTTCTACAAGTTTTAACAACTCTTCAGCTCTTATTTTTCTAAATTTCAACGGAATTTCTTGGAATATCATCGGCAACATTATATTTTCTTTGGCAGTAAGATTAGATATTAAATTAAAACTTTGAAAGATGAATCCTATTTTTCGTCCCCTTAATTCAGATAAATCAGATTCTTCTAATTTTTCTATATCATACCCATTAAGAATTATTTTTCCATTAGTTGCAAGATCTAAGGAACCAACCAAATTCATTGCTGTAGATTTTCCACTTCCACTCGGGCCCATTATAGCAATAAAGTCTCCTTTGAAAACCTTGATGTCGATACCATCAATTGCCTTCACGATATTTTCACCAATTTTATAATATTTAGTTACATTCAATAGATGAATTAATGGCTCTTTCATAAAACTCTCTGTTGTAAATAGATATAAATCTAATGGGGAAACCTTTAAAAAAGCACAATTAAGATAAATATTATGATTATTCCAGTTAGATGCTTTGGATGTGGTAAACCAATTGGTCACCTTTGGGAGCAATATAAGAAAAGAATAAGTTCAGGAGAAGAGTCTGGAAAGGTGTTGAATGAAATAGGTTTAGAGAGATATTGTTGTAGGGCCGCTTTACTCGGGCACGCAGATGTCCTAGAAGAAGTAGCTCATTTCAAAAAGGCTTAAGTTTTATGGAATATAAAGAATATGCAATTGAAAATTCAAAGAATTTTTCATTAGACTTTCTTAAGACTGGATTTATCTCAAATGAAAATTTTAAAATAATTCATAGAGAAGTCGCTTTAGTCACGGCAGATATTTTAATCAATTATGAGTCTAAAGGATTATTGTTGGTAAAAAGAGATAACTGCCCAGCATATGGAGAATATTTTCCAGTAGGTGGGCGCATTTTAAAAGGTGTGCCAATAGAGGAGTTCATAGTTAAAAAGACAAAAGAAGAATGTAATTTATCCATAAAAGATTTAAAATTTTTAGGCGTTTCAAGAATGTTTTTTCATACAGACCCATTTAAACATGGTGCTGGAACAGATACAATTTCTTTGATGTTTTTTGCAAATGGATATGGCGAAATTAAATTAGATAAGCTACATAACGGATATTTCTTAGTCACACAAACTAATTTTCAAGAGATTTCTCAGACTCTTCACCCTTATACTAAAGCAATTATTGAAGAATGTTTAAAATTAATTTAATGTTTCAAGTCCCATCTATTTAAGGAATTACATTTCTTACAAGTAACTTGTTTGCAGATATTATTTAATCGAACTATTCCCTGTTTTAAATCAGAACAACATTTTTTACAAAATCTTTTTCTATATTCTTTTAATCTAATTCTATATTTCATGGCCAATTTCTTTATTTTTTCAACTTCCTTTGCGACAATAACATTTTTCTCAAAAAAATTTCTTATTTTAATCTCTGCTTCTTTTCTTGTTAAATGTTCCATGTAATTCAAAACAAAACTAATTAATTAAATCTTTATAAAAAGAAAAAACGAAGACAACATCCGTGCTTTGCCTCTTAACGGAGACTACAACACGCAGACGTAACCGGCTTAACTTCTGTGTTCGGAATGAGAACAGGTGTTTCCCGGCCACTATGGTCGTCTTCAAAACATCTTTAAAATAAGCTTATTTAAACATTTGCTTTAGGAGTTTTCAGTCCAATAGTTTTCCAATATAATATTCCGAGTAATATAGATATCAAAGTTGTAGCAATTAAGGTAATCACCAAACTTTTAGTGTGTGCATTGAAGTAGGCATCTGAAAGAGCTGGGATGCCAAATATTGCCCCTATGGTTCCAGGCACATTGACGACTATAGAAATAATGCTCAAAAAAGTAGTGATGACTGTCAATTTTTTCATAGTCGCATTTAGATCAGCATTTGCTTTCATTTCAGATTTTGTTCTCAAAGAGGCAATTCTATAGGTATTGTTACGGCATCTCTCAAGCCAATATCTTATTTCCGTTTGAAGAACTTCATAATCAAAAGAAATTATCTTTGTGTTAAAATCTTCTATGTCTCTTTCTTTTAATTGTAAGGCGACTTGTAAAAGTGCCTCAACTCTGTCAGTCAATTTTCTAATTCTTCGTCCATTAGATTCTATCATGTCTATATCTGGGTTTAAATCCAATTCATCTAATTCTGCTCTAATAACCATAAACTCTTGGGCATAATTTTTCATAATTGATTTAAGGAGCAAAAATATACTTATTGTACTTGCCCCATATTTATTTTTCAATTGAGGTTTAAATTTTCCATCTTCTACATTAATTTTTTCTTGCGTAAATAAATATGTGTCTCCACATACAAAAATTATATTGTTCTTTTTTTCGCTGTATGATGGAACACTCAAGATAGTAAATTTATTATCTGCATCAAGAAACGGATAATCAATCGCTACAATTTTATCTAATGTCACTAAATGATTCTCTTTTTTTACATATTCTGAAAGTTTTTCAAGATTTTCACATTTTATAATCATCGCCTTTTAGAATAGCAGAGGTATTTAAGATTTTTCTAATTTATTTCAAATCCTTATGCTTACGCGCCAGATAGGATTCCTCAACACTCGCAAGAGTTTGAGGGACTGAAACGACTTGCTCGTTTCAGGATGTTCAAATCCTTATGCTTACGCGCCAGATAGGATTTGAACCTACGACCCCTGCCTTAGGAGGGCAGTGCTCTAATCCAGGCTGAGCTACAAGCGCACAAAAAATCTTGCCAAACGAAGGTTTAAAAGATATTGCTCACAAATTTTTTAGCTCTACATCGAACGCGGGGATGCCGGAGCGGTCAAACGGGATGCGCTCAAGACGCATTGGCTTAGTGCCTTCGGAGGTTCGAATCCTCCTCCCCGCATTAAGTATAAGAGGATTCATTCGAATCACTCAAATTTTTAAAAATAGTTTCAAAGCAGAACAGCGCCATAGGCATAGGAAGCCAAGTAAACACAATCTTTAAAACACATATAATTAAGTCATTTATAAGCGCCATTGGTTTAATGGTAGAACTTCTGGTTTCCAACCAGACGGTTGGGGTTCGATTCCCCAATGGCGCATTTTAATATATAGATTAATTTAAAAAACCCTATTCCGAACAAACAAATATGGATCATCTGGCGAGTAATTCAAAATTCGAGATACTTTATCAAAAATATTATAAGCTAATTTTGATAATCCCAGCAGCAATTTTGATTTTATCTTTAATTTATCTTTATCAGTTTACTGGAAAAAACGGTGATTTGATTTACAAAGATGTTTCCCTTACTGGTGGAACCACCATAACAGTATTTGACTCAAAACAAGACATAAATCTTTTAAAAGAAAATTTAATGAATAAATTTCCAGATTTAAATGTTAGATCGATAAAAGATATTTCTTCAGACACCCAGAAAGCATTTTATGTAGAGTCAAACACAGAAGTATCTTCTTTAAAATCTTCTTTAGAATCTTTTTTAGGATATAAGTTGACAAAAGAAAATTCATCCGTGGAATTTTCAGGACAATCTTTATCAGAAGGATTTTACAAACAGCTCAGATTCGCTTTGATAATAGCTTTTATCTTGATGGCTTTAGTTGTTTTCACAATATTCCGAACATTAGTTCCTAGCGCAGCAGTAATAATTTCAGCATTTGCTGACATAATTATGACTGTCGCACTCATAGACTTTTTAGGATTTAGATTATCTACTGCTGGAATAATTTCACTTCTTATGTTAATAGGATATTCAGTTGATACAGACATACTTCTTACGACGAGACTTCTAAAATCTAATGAAGATGGTTCGATAAATAAAAAGATTTTCGGCGCTTTCAAGACTGGGATGACTATGACTCTTACAGCTATTCTTGCAGTTGGTGCAGCATTGATAGTCATCTATTCATTATCTGATGTGTTAAGACAAATGTTTTTAATAATTCTAATTGGTTTAGGTTTTGATATATTAAATACTTGGATAACTAATGCCTCTCTTCTTAAATGGTATTTGGAGGCAAAGAAAAAATGAAGTTTTCAGCAAGAATGTGGGTTCTATGGATTTTCCTCATAATTTCAGTAATCTCTATCGTAAATATTCCTGCGACGCAAAAGTTGATATTCTTTCTAACTTTGATCATAGGGTTCATAACTTTATCATTTACAAAATCAAAAAAAACTTCAATTTTTATCTGGGTTGTAATAATTGTATTCAGTTATCTTCTCGTGTCTAACTCTTTCCAAACAGGAGTTTTTGTTCAATCCATAGATGCAGTAGATCCATTTACTCAACAAGGACTAAAGCAAGGAGATATAATCAAACAAATAAATGGAAAAGATATTTTCACAATAACTGATTTTTACCAAAATATCCAAATTTCAGAGAATTCAAAGCAAACAAAGATGGAAATAGGTACTACGAGAGGAGATTTCATAACATTAGTTAACAAAACTCCCACCATAACTGTAAAAGAGATTCCTTTAACCAACATAAAAACAGGTTTAGACATAAGCGGTGGAGCTCGAGCATTAGTTCAGCCAACAACTCAGATTTCAGATCAAGACTTACAGGATCTTATATCTGTTAGTCGAGAAAGATTAAATGTATTCGGATTAGCAGATGTTCAGATAAAAGGAGCAAGCGATTTAGAAGGAAATAAATTTATGCTGGTGGAAGTTGCAGGCGCAACACCTAATGATTTAGAGTCTCTTATCTCTGAGCAAGGGAAGTTTGAAGCAAAAATAGGAAACATAACTGTATTCATCGGAGGAGATAAAGACATAACTCACGTATTTAGAAATGACGCTACTCAATCAGCAGTCTATCCTCCAGAGCAGTCAAGCGATGGAACATATTTCAGTAAATTTTCTTTCGGAATAACGCTTAGTCCAGAAGCTGCGCAAAGACATGCAAGCGTAACTAAAGAGATTTCAGTAGATCCGATATCTGGAGGACAATATCTTTCCGAAAATTTAAGTTTAATTCTCGACGGAGAAATAATAGATGTTCTTAGAATAAGCACAGGTCTCAAAGGACAAGTAACTTCTCAAATTTCTATACAAGGTTCTGGACAAGGGAACACTCCTCAAGAAGCATTAGACGATGCAAGAGCATCCATGAATAAATTACAAACTGTTTTGATAAGCGGAAGTTTACCATTCGAATTAAAAATCGTAAAGCTAGATACAATATCTCCAGCATTAGGTCAACAGTTTAATTACGCCATTCTTTTAGCAGGAATTTCCGCCATTTTAGCAGTAAGTATCTTAATATTTATTCGCTATCGCAAATTCAAAATTTCTATGGCTTTGCTGTTAGTCTCATTTTCAGAGATAGTCATAATATTGGGAATAGCCTCAATAATAAAATGGAATCTTGATTTAGCATCAATTGCTGGAATTTTAGCAACAATCGGAACAGGTGTAGATCAACAAATAGTTATAGTTGACGAATCTCGTTTGGGTTCACAATCAAATCTTAAAGAAAAAATGAAAAAAGCAATATTCATAGTCATGAGTGCATACTTCACAGCTTTAGCCTCATTACTACCTTTATTCAAAGCAGGAGCGGGACTTTTCAAAGGATTCGCGATAACCACTCTAATCGGAATAACTGCTGGAGTCTTCATAACTCGCCCAGCATTTGCAGATATAATTAAAAGAATGAATGAATAAATCTCCATAGTTATCTTTTAATACATCTAAAATATAGAATATTATGCTACCTAAATGGCACATTTTCTGGGGGATATTTCTTGCAGTTATTTTCAAATTGACTGTTCCAAATACTACCTATCTTAGCCTATTTTTATTATGGTTTGCATCAGTCTTTATAGATTTCGATCATTATCTTGCCTCAGTTATTAAAACCCAAAACTGGAACCCTTTACATGCAATCAAAAGAAATTATTCTTTAAGAAATAGGATAGTTTCTTCAGGGAGAAAAAGAGAGTCATGCGAGAAAGGAGATTTTCATATTTTTCATACTCTAGAATCACACTTATTAATAGGAGTAATCAGCATTTTCTTACCCATAGTTTTTTTCGCATTTATCGGGATGATGTTTCATTCCTTCCTCGATATTATTTGGATGGTGAAGAATGATGTTTTAGAATCAAGAGAATTTTTTCTATTTAATAGAATACGAGAAACTTTCTTTTAGAAGAAACTTGCTATTCCCTTAGTCATCAAGACGAGAGAACAAACCCATATTAAAAAAGTCCAAGGTTGAGTAAAAAAACTCACAAAAAAAACAATCGTTGATAGCAAATCAAAAATACTAAGGACATCACCATTTAGCAGAAATAAGCTCTTCATAAAAAGAATTCCTCCGAAAAAAAGAATTACTTGTAAAGGTAAGCTTATTCCAAATATTAAAGAGAAGAGAGCTATAGAAGCAATTAAGTCTACAAGTCCTAAAATTTTGACAATCGTCATAAATTTTTATTTTTATAGGAGATTATAAAGTTATAGCTTGATTCAAACATGAAAAATCTAAGGAAGAATTATAGATTATAGAAATAGACATCAGAAGATAAAAATCAATAGGATAGAAATTACATAAATCTGCTTTTAATTTTTATATTTAGGTATTCAGAAGATTAATAGTTAGATACAAGTAAATTTAGTTTATTCAATTTGATAGTTTTTATATATCTTAAATTTCTACTCTATTCATGGTTAAAAAATTAATGGTACTTGTTGTAGCTTATAATGCTGAAAATTCAATAAAATGCTTATTAGAAAGAATACCTTCAGAAGTTTGGAAAAGGGCAGAAGAAGTAGTTATAGCTGATGATGCTTCAAAAGATTTGACTTCGGTAGTAGCAAATGAGTATAAATTAAGAAATAAAATAAAAAATCTTAGAATCATCAAACATAAAAAAAATAAAGGATATGGTGGCAACCAAAAATGGGGATATAATTACGGAATAAAGAAGGGTTACGATATCGCAGTTATGATTCATGGAGATGCCCAGTATCCTCCAGAATATATATTGAAACTCATAAGGCCTATTGAAGAGAATACTGCTGATTTCGTATTTGGTTCAAGAATGGCAGGCAACCCGTTAAAAGGAAATATGCCTATTTACAAATTTATAGGAAATATATTTCTTACAACTATTGAGAATTTGGTGTTAAAAACAAGACTTACAGAATTTCATTCAGGATTTAGAGCGTACTCTCTCAAGGTATTAAAAGAAATCCCATTTAACCTAAATTCAAACTATTTTCATTTTGATTCAGAGATAATAGTTCAGTTAGTAATTAATAAAAGCAAAATTAGAGAAATAATCATTCCAACATTTTACGGAGATGAAAAGTGTAATGTAAATGTGGTTAGTTACGGATTAAACATTTTAAAAATATTGGTCCAAGCTATTATGCATAAATACGGGTTGAGAAAATACTCCAAATTTAATATTTAGTTTCATTTCTTTTGTGCAACAACGAGTAGAATACTAGAACTATTTTGCGTATTCAACAAATATCCTAAGTAAGTTAATCCAAAGAATATTCTATTTGCCAATCTAAATAATTGAATAGTTCCCTTGTCTATTTTATGAGGCATTTCATTTCGTTTTATTGCGCTTTTTACAAGCAGTTTCGTAATTAATCGCTCTATGAAACTCCCAATAGGTTTAAGTTCTATAATTTTAAACCCTCTATTTGAAAGTTGTTTACTCAAAGTTAATGGATCAAATCTCCTTAAGTGTCCGACATATTCATCATCAAAAGACCAATAGTGCATATGTGTGGGAACGGTGAGAAACAGTAAACCTTTATTTCGTAATATTCTTTTGAATTCAGTTATTGATTTATCAAAATCAGGAACATGTTCCAATACTTCTGAACAAAATATGCAATCAATACTTTTATTATTTATTGGCAGGTGGCTGATATCTCCTTTTAAGGCAAGATATCCTTGTTTATTCAACAAATCTATTGCATTTTTATCCGAGTCAATAAATATAGTTTGAGAAGGTAACGGAGAAACCGGAGATATTCCACAGCCTACATCAAGCATACGCATATTTTTTGAAGCATTAACTAAATATTTATTTTTTTGATAAGCCTTTGCTAACATATATTTCCTAAATTTATAATTAAACAACATATTCTTCAAAGTAATATATAATTTAACATCAAAGAATCTAGCAAATATATTAGAAGATTCTTTCTTTATTTTAGCCATATATCTCCCCATAAGAATAGGTATTTAAATAAGTTTAATTGAAAGTATTAATTAGTTATTTAAAAAAATGGAAACAAACATCTCAAAAAAATGGCATTTTTTCTTGCACTCAGATTATCATAAATATACAAGAAAAATTTTATTGATTACTTTTTTGGGATTTCTCTTAAGATTAATTGCTGCTCGAAATCTAGAAGTTTTGGCAGATGACATGGTCTATGCCTCGCAAAGTGCAGGCATATTCGGAGCAAAACTCATTTCTACACATTCAAATCCCCCCTTATTTTTTTATTTGACCGATATATCTTATAAGTTGTTTGGATATACAACTATTGCTTCGCGTTTGTGGGCAATATTATGTGGGACTCTATTAATTCCTTTAGCATTTCTCATTTGTAACAAACTACTCAAAAATCAAAGAAAGGCTTTCTTTTCCGCTGTAATGGTCGCGATTTCAAGTTTTTTGATACGCATGTCCTTTACAGAACAGAGTTTAGTTGTACTTTTCTTTATCTTCTTTGGAGTATATGTCGGCATGTTATTTCTAGATAATTCTCGTAAATTTTTGTTTATCGTCTTTTCAATATTATTTGGATTAGCATTACTAACCAAATATAATGCTCCTTTTTTTATATTAGCTTTCGGAGTATATGCATTATGGTATGTTCGTTTAAAGAAGACCAATTCTAAACCTATAACTCTTAAAAGTTTATCTTTATTGATAGCAATACTTATTCTCTTTTCTTTACCTTTTCTTTCTTTTAATTATTTATTATATAATCAGAAAGGGATAGTAGATGTTTATTTTAGCAGGATAGTCCACCTTAATACCACTCAGGAAATGTATGGGGGATTAGGAGGACAAGAGAACTCTTTTACAGATAATTTGCTAAATCTTTCAAACTATGGAAATTATAGTCTTCCGTTTTTAACTGATAGTTTATTAACTATTTTTGCCATTTATGGAGTTTGGAGATTATTCAAAAATAAAAATAAAAATGTTTTAATGTTCATTGGTTGTTTTTTATTTATTCCATTTATTCTACAAAGCGCTGGAGCTCCTTTACAAAAACACTTCGCATTCATGTATTTCATTTTAGCTATTCCGGCATCAGAATGTATGCACAACATATATGAAAAGATAAAGAATCGAAAAGCTCTAAAAATTATTACTCTGTGTTTGTTTTTAGGAGCTATTCTTTTTTCATGGGGGATATCTCTCGGCACACCAAATAATTATCTTTCCCAAGGACCAACAGCCCAACTCAAATCATTTATTAATGAAGAAGTAACGGATTCAAGTCTTTTAATTTTCGATTCTCGAATATACACTGCCCGTTCAATGTGGCTCGCTACAGATAAAGCATATCTGACATTTGATCAAGCTACTGCGTTTTTAAATCAAGTATTTTCACAAAAAGTTGCCAATTCCAAATATATGGATGTGTATTTTGTAGAATGTGTAGTTGAGGACTGTGGTTGGGGGTGGGTGAGTAGTAATCAAAATATGAATAAATCAGCAGAACAATTCATCGACTTAATATCTAAGAATAGCGACATTCTAAAGAAAATAAACTCAAAAGTATACGATGGAAACGAATTAAAAATCGGACAACCCACACAAGAATACTACCGAGTTTATCGTACCAGGTTAAACATTCCGACAGCATATCTTCCAGAGATTAAAAAATCACAATCTTTTTATTTTACACCTTATCTCTATCTTAATTTAAACAATTACCTGTTCAAATACAAAACAGTAGACTCATTTAGTAGATTATTAGATAAATCTTCTTATATTATAATACTCATATCAGTTATTTTATCGATAGTTTCATTATTGTTCATTTTTTTATTTTTATTAAAAGTCAAACAGTTATCATAGAATAAAGGATTTAAATAAAGTCTTAATTTATTATTTATATGGGAGAAAAATCTAATACTTATCTGAATAAATCTTTATTCATTCTTGCAAAAGGTTCAATTATTGTTTTTATAGGGGTCTTTCTCTCGAAAATTCTTACATATCTTTACAAAGTAATTATAGCAAGAAATTTTGGTCCAGAAAGTTACGGATTATTTTCCTTAGGTACAATTATTTTAACTATTTTTGCAACATTTGCATCGTTGGGACTTTCAGAAGGGATATTAAGATATGCTTCTTTATATAACAATCTTAAAAATTTGAAGAAAATAAAACCCTTATTTACTTTTTCAATTAAATTTTCGTTTATTTCCAGCATTATATTTACAATTATAATGTTTAGTTCAGCAAAGTTTATCTCAATAACATTATTTCACAATCCCATGCTAATAGCTTATTTACAATATTTCAGTCTAGCATTACCATTAATTTTATTTTCTAATATCTTTTTATCTATAATCAAAGCAAATCAGCAAATTTTAAAATATACTTTCATAATAAATATACTTCAAAATGCTTTAAGACTTATAGGCATTTTACTCCTCGTCTTAATAGGTTTGAAAAGTAATGCTATAATTGGAGCCCATATAATAGGTTTAATCGCTTTGATTATTGGGTCTTATCTCGGAACCCGGACTTATATTAAAAAAATAATTTCTCAGAAAGAGTTACTGTCAAAAGAAAGAAGCGGATTAATAAATGATTTTATTTCATATTCTTGGCCAATTATCTTTGTCGGATTTATTGGGAGCGTTTTATATTGGATCGACTCATTGGTAATCGGCTCTTTAATTGATACGGCAAGTGTTGGAATATATAGCTCAGCATTTACTATTGTTTCGTTGTTAGGTATAGCTCCAGAACTTTTTATGCAGTTATTTCTTCCCATGATTCTAAAAGAATATTCTCATGGCCGAATAAAAATTATTGATCAGATAAGTAAACAGGTTTCAAAGTGGATAGGTTTGCTGAATATACCCGCATTTACGTTAATGATTATATTTCCAGAATCAGTATTGCTCTTCTTATTCGGACCACAATATCTTGGAGCAACAGACTCTTTAAGAATTCTCGCAATTGGTGGGTTCTTTTCATCATTCATTTCCTTACCTACAAATCTATTATCTATGAAGGGAAAATCAAAATCAATTTTAGTAACTTTGTTGATTGCATCTATTTTGAATCTTTTTCTGAGCATATGGTTTGTGTCTAAGTATGGAATGATTGGAGCAGCTATTGCTACAAGTTTAGTATGGATACTAACTCTAATAACTTATGTAATTCAAGCATATATCTTTACAAAAATATTCCCTGTAAGAAGAAAATTAGTAAAAATATTTTTATTATCAATAATTCCTTCAGTACCATTATTCTATTTTTATGGATATTTTTCTGCAAACATATTCAATTTTTTACTCGGATTGATTATATATTTAGTTTTATATTTCAGTATTATTATTTTTAATAAATGCTTAGATCGAAATGATTATTATTTAATAAAAAACTTATTATCGGTAATCAAGTCTAAAAAATTTAGTAAATAAATTGCTTTTGATTTTTAAGATACCATTCAATGGTATTTCTAATTCCTTGTTTAAACAATACTCTTGGTTTAAAATTAATTTTTTTCCGCATTTGAGAATTATCTAAACAACGTCTCAAAGTTCCTTCTGGTTTAGTGCTATTCCATATAATTTTTCCTTTGTAGCCTACAATTTTACTAATTTGTTTTACCAATTCAGATATCTTAATTTCCTCTCCAGATGCCAAGTTTAATGGTTCAGCACCGTTATAATTCTTGATACATTCGATAATTGCTCGCGTCGCATCAGTTACATAAAGGAACTCTCGAGAAGCTTTTCCACTTCCCCAGATTTCAACAATCGGTGTTTTTTCCTGTTTCGCTTTATGGAATTTTTGTATATTTGCAGGGATAACATGTGCATGAGTAGATGAAAAGTGATCCCCTGGACCGTATAAATTAGCTGGAATTACATAGATCGCATTAAGTCCAAATTCTTTTCTATATGCTTGAGATTGTGCCAGCATAGATCTACTTGTAACTCCAATAGTAGCTATAGTTGGCTCACAAGGACCAGACCACATACTTTCCTCCTTGAGGGGAATATTTGCATCAAAAGGATACGCAAGAGCTGTACCAATAGTTATAAATTTCTTCACAGCATATTTAACTGCATAGTGCATAAGCAAATTGTTCATCATCGAATGATCAAAATAAAGCGTAGCAGGATGTTCTTTATTATAATTTATTCCTTGAGCGGTCGTAGCCAAATGAACTAGTATGTCCGGGGTTAATGTCGCAAACATCTTAGCAACATCCTCTTCTTTTCTTAAATCATATTCTTTTCGTGAAGGTGTAAATATTTTACTACGTAAAACCTTCTCTTCTTTAACAAGGGCATCTACAAGATGTTTTCCAAGAAATCCATTTCCCCCAGTTATCAATATAGATTTTGCATTTAACATAATCTATCAATTTTTAGTAGATTTATATAATTTATTATTGAACGAGAGACTTTATATATTGTTATTACAGGGAAGAATTATGACGCAGAAAGTAGCTTTAATAACAGGGATAGGAGGCCAGGACGGTTCATATTTAGCAGAGTTTTTATTGGAAAAAGGATACAAGGTTAGAGGAATAATTCGTCGCGCAAGTCTTCCAAATACAAAAAGATTCGAACATTTAATTAGAAAATACGGAGATTCAGATGATGGTCCAAATGCATCCTTTTCTGTAAAATATGCAGACCTCACAGATGCACAATCATTAAGAAATGTTATCAACAAATTCAAACCCGACGAGATATATAATCTTGCAGCACAAAGTCATGTAGGTATTAGTTTTGACAATGCCGAATCTACATTAAACATTAACGCTATAGGTCCTCTAAGGATACTTGAAGTTTTACGGCAATCCTATCCCCAGATAAAATATTATCAAGCTTCTTCTTCGGAAATGTTTGGAATATCTCCTCCTCCACAAAGTGAGTCTACTCCAATGCTCCCACAAAGTCCCTATGGCATTGCAAAGTTAGCAGCATATCACTTGACAAGATTATACAGAAATGCCTATGGTATATTTGCATGTAATGGTATTTTATTCAATCATGAATCTCCACGAAGAGGATATAATTTCGTAACTAGAAAAATAACCAAAGAATTAGCAAGAATAGTGACTGGCGAAATAGATAAAATTATTCTTGGAAATTTAGATGCTAAACGCGACTGGGGATATTCTAAAGAATACATTGAAGCAATGTGGGCAATATTGCAACAAGACAAACCAGATGATTATGTTATTGCAACAGAAGAAACTCATACAGTAAGAGATTTCTTAAAAGAAGCATTTTCTTTAGTAGGTCTTAATTATGAAGATTATCTGGTGCAGAGCGATAAATTCCACCGGCCAGCAGAAGTACCAGCATTACTTGGAGATGCAACAAAAGCAAAGACAAAACTTAACTGGAATCCCCAAGTAAAATTCAAAGAACTAACTTATATGATGGTGGAAGCAGATCTAAAAGAAAAGTTTGAAGAGAGTGGCATAATCCCTATTCAACCTGGAATTATAAGGTCCCAAGGATATTATCTAGATAAAGCAAAAGAAATTATGTCAAGTAGATTGAATAAATAAGGGCTATTATATTTTTAAATTAGTTAAATTTTAAACTAACCTTATTTGCGAATAATGTGTTCTTTTCTAACGAGCTTAACATCAGAACTGATAAGGTATTTTATCTCAGAAGGAATTTGTTGTGGTTCAACTCTAAATGTATCTTTTTCATAATCTTGCCCACCACGAAGACCCGAGCTAAATACTATGAACTCATTATCTTCTGGGAAAAGTAGTGTGTGTATTTCATAGGGGGGAGTTGAAACAAGTTGTCCTTCCTTCGCCAGTATGTACTTCATAGGTTGGCTTTTATCAACTGGCTGATAGACATACACCAGAGAACCCTTAGTCATTAACATATGTTGGGTAGTTTCTTTATGATAATGGTCTCCTCTCCTAACTCCCTTTTTTGAAGTAATTATAGCAACATGGTCTATACCAGATTTATAAAAAATATCTGCAATTTTGCCTCGGTTATCTTCATGAGACTGTAACGGAAGTTGAACTTCTGTCCAAACATTTGTAACCTTCATAAATATTTTGAATTATTACTATTTATATATTTAATTACGGGGTTCTTCAGGACTTATGAATGTAATTAAAGGGTTTATTTTAGAGAGAATAGGCAATAATTGTTCCTTCAAGTTCCAAGATAATAATAGTGCATATACTTCTGAATAATTTCTAAATATATTGTCTCCTATAATTGGAATTCTTGTAGCTGGAGTATATTTTCCAATTTTGTGTGGCGAAGAATCAGTAACATAATCTATAATGGTCTTATCCAACCTATAAAAATTAAGGAACGTATTTCCTTTTGCAGCAGCTCCTACAGCAATAATTACTTTTCCTTGTTGTTTTAGTTTATATATTCGTTCCAAAAATATATTTCTTTGATGAAGTATCTTTTTCATAAAAATTTCATAAGTATCTGGATCAAATGTTCCATATTCTCTTTCTTCAGTAATCATTTTCAAAGCCTCTAAAGATTCTTTTTGCATATCAGAAGATTTCTGAGCAATAATCCGAAGAGATCCACCATGATAATTAACGATTTGTACATTGCGTATGGATAATCCTGCACGGGCAAGAAGAACTTTGGCAGAGGCAACAGTAAAGTAACTAACATGTTCATGGTAAATTTGATCAAACTTTTCAGTTTTAAGGCTTGTAAGCCAATAGGGTTGTTCAAAAACAAAATATCCTTCTGGGACGAGAATATTTGCAACTGCCGTAACGAATTCGATAGGATTATCTGAGTGGTTAAATACATTATTGGCAATAACAAGATTTGCTTTTCCATATTTTTTATAAATTTCATCAGTGGTTTTTTTACCAAATAAACCTACAATTGTAGAAACATTTCTTTTTTCTGCCAGTTGAGCCATATAAGGGGAAGGATCTACTCCAATAGCTCTGTGGCCTTTAGCAATAAATTGTTCCGATAAATACCCATCATTAGATCCTGCTTCAATAATCAAAGAACCAGTAGGAAGATTAATGGCAGATGCAATTTCTTTCGCATATTCGTCCCAATGACTTCTAGCAAAAGAGGAGTTTGAAGATGTGTAGGAATATTCAGTATGTGCATAACGTGCTTCTGGCTCAGTGATACATTTTGTTTGCACGTGTCCACATTCTCGACACAGAGTACAAACAAGAGGATAGATAACATCAGCAAGACTCGTCTTTAACGAAGGTATAAATGTATCAGCAAAAGGATGAGATCCCAAATCGATTATGTCTTTAATATTTTTACTATCGCAAACAAGGCAACTGTCTCTAAACATATTCCCAAGCTTATTTATTGTCTTATAAATATTTAGGTTATTAAAGCTTTATCAAAAACCTTTTTTAGTTTAGAAATCTTTATTGCATAGGAATATTTGCTTGTAAATTCTTTCTGACATTCTCTACTCATCTTTAAAAGAAGTTTTCTATTATTAATCAGAAGTTCAAGCTTTTCTTTTAATTGCTGTATGACTAGAGGATCTAAGCGCAAAATACTTTCCGCAAATGCTTTGTTTCGAATATTGGAAGGATATTCATTTGTTCTTGTAGGTATCTGTGCAGAAGGAGAGACATAAAAACCAGTTTTACCATTTTTGATAAATTCGGAAACTCCATAAGTGTCTAACGAGAGTATAGGTAATCCATATTGAAATGCTTCAAGAAAGGCCATGATAAAATACCCATATCCTGGCATAAGCAGTGCATCAGATTTTAAGTATATCTTCTGTAATTCTTCAAAAGAAACAATTTCTTCTATAAATTCAACACCTTTAACAGAAGAATACCTCTCTTTTATTTTTTCAGGAACTTTACATCTCATAATAAGTTTTGTTTCGGGATATTTAGAAGACACTTTCTTGAAAGATTCCAAGGCTTCAAGTCCACCCTTCATTAAAAATTCATCTGGATTATTTATTGAGCCAATAAATAAAAATGTAAGTGGATGATTTTCGGGTCTATGTTGTCTTTTGATATATTCTCCAGGTATAGCTGGTGTTAGAAGCATTACTTTTTTCATTACTTCTTTTGAAAAATACTTATCCATATGATCAAAACATCTTTTAGTATGCACAATTATCTTTTTGCAATATGGCGAAAGTAAACCTTTTTCTATATTATCTTTATTATTAAGAAACACTTTGTAATCATTCCCCCCAAGAGAAAATGGCGTGTCTAAAATCTTCAATATCCAGGGTTTAGACTCAGGTATTAATGGTCCAGTAGAAAAAACCAATTTAGTATTTTCAGGTGAATGAGAGTAATATAGTTTATTTATTAATCCAAATACATTGAAAATATTTTTTATTATTTTAGTGTACACCCAAACAGCAAATGATGATTTCTTTATAGAACTAATAAAATTCTTTTTATTTGGGTGATCTATAGTTACAAACTCATAGTCCTTTGGAGGGTTATTAATTAGGGTCTGAATATAAGTGTGTATTCCTAAATTTGGATAGTATACTTTTATTTTCTCCACCATATTATCTGATAAACTCTTTATCTTTGTCTCTCCCCAAGTAAGGACCATTCTTTATCTCATAAAAGTATGCCTGTTCAGATAATATCTTAAGAGCATGCCCTCCATCAAGATAAATATAACAGTCTCCAGAATTTAACTTTTCTTTACCTAAAATATTATTATCTAAATCATACATCGTAAGCTCAACAGAACCATCTATTACTATAAAAGCTTCTTGAGTTTTCATTGTTGTTCTATGGTGCGGTAAATGTTTATGTGCTCCGCTAAAACTATAGTCCTTAGGAAATTTAACTCCAGCAGCTGCTTGAAGGCACTGTTCATCAGATACCATAAAGTTCATTTTAGCAGTTTCGCCATCACCCTTTCTCCAAATAATATGTATAGCTTGATCAGGTTTAACTTTAGAATAAATCTTCTGCATATTTTTTTTCAACATACAAAGTTTATAAATCTTACACAGAAATGATATCTTTTTAAATAGTTTAACTATCAAAAATCATGATTAGCTCTAGAAAAAAGATCCTATTTGCTGCATGGTCAAGTAATAATCCAAATTATTTTGCTCATCAAACGTGGGACGTTCCATTGAGGAAACTTTTTAATGTGGTTTCTTTTGATCCACAGGAAGAAATAGATAAATTTGATAAAGATAAGATGAATAGAAGATTTCTCGACCTTGTTTCTAAGGAGAAGCCAGATTATATTCTATTATGGCTTATTTATGATGAATTTTATCCTCAAACATTATTCGCAATAAAAGAACTTTCTCCAAAAACAAAAGTTTTAAATTTTTGTGGAGACGATGATGCTCAATTTTATGATTATTCAGCATTCAACTCTTTCTTCGTAGATTACTCTCTTATTACTCATAAAGAGTTCATTAAAGATTATAAAAATAAAGCTTTCTTTTCTGTAGGAACAAACACCGAGCAGTTCAAACCATTAAGCATTCCAAAAAAATATGATGTAAGTTTTATTGGCACACCAAAAACTGATCGGAGAGAGTTCGTTTCTTATATAATGAATCAAGGAATAAAAATCAAAGTCTTTGGTGCTGGATGGGAGCAATATCCAGAGTTCAAGAAAATATATGGGGGATTTCTTGACAAAGAAGAATATGTAAAAGTTATTAATCAGAGCAAAATTAACCTTTGTTTCAATAAGAATTATCTTGGAGGGACTCATGTTATTCAAAAATTCTTCGAAATAAATGCTTGTAATTCATTTATGTTAACGGAATACTGCAAGGGATATTCAGATTTATTTGAAGAAGGAGATGAAATCGTTATGTTCAAAGATTCAAAAGAACTCTATCAAAAAATAAAGTATTATCTCGATAAAGGGAAAGAAAGAGAAAGAATAGCCAAAAATGCTTATCAAAAGATACTTGCAAAATATTCCTCTATGACTGAGCTTAAGAATATATTTAAAGAAATTGAGAAATATGGAAACAATATTCCAAAAAAGAAATTACCTTCTACAAGCAACAAAATTCATAAAATTAAATCTTTATCTAAGCAAGATTTAATGAAAAGTAATAAAGAGATAGCACAGATTATAAAAGATGATTTGTATATTTCATTTACTAATAATGCGAGCACTATTCTCAAATATAGGGATTTATTTCACATTACAGCATTAGAAATGTTCGATAAAGATATAAGTTGTTGTGATTCTTATCTCTTCGCAAGAGGAATAGGAGATTATCTTGTTCTATACTCAAATCTAGCATTCAAGTTATTTAAACAAGAAGAGTTTTCAAAACTTATACAATTAGAACATTTAGTAGTAAGAAAATCCTTCTTTGTAAATAATATTTCAAGCTTTAAAGATTTTGCAAAAGGAAAAGAGATAAATATAATTACAAAAAAAAATACAGCTTTCGTAACAAGACCATTTGTAAGATTTACCCAGTCTCCTAAATTACCTTATAGTTCAATGAAAAAAATATTTTGGACAAAATATGAACATAAACTTAAATCCTATCTTCATAAAAGAAGTCCTTTATTTCTAGTATATCTCTATCAGGTAGGAATACAATATCTGTTAGGAAATCAGTTACTTCTAAAGCATCTTTTGGAAAAATTATCTATAAAGGCTAAAAAAACAAAAATTATCTCTTCTTTGAGTTCATTATTTTCCTACTAAAAATATTCAAGTTAGTCTCTTTTTCATAATATTAGCTTTCTTATAGAATTTTTTTACAAATACGCGATTACAAAAATGAGTATAATTTTTATTCAAATTTTGAAAAAGAGCAACATATCCTACTAAAGGAGGATGAGAGACATTTATATCAAAAATTTCATCACCATAGGAAGGAAACAACAAGTCATAAGTGTTCTTTGATGATATGTTACCTATAATCATAGGTAAAGCACATTCTTTAGAGCCGTATTTATCAAAAGCAAAATTATTATTTCCTGGAACCTTAAAATCATCAATGACTACAATAGCATTTTTCAAGCGAGTAGAAATTATCTTTATTTCTTCTTCAAGTGGCCACTCGTCAAGCCAATGGGCATCAAGATAAAATAATGTTTTATTACTTATTTTTTTATTATCGAGTAAATCAGCAAGAAAAGTAGGAGAGGTTCCTTTGAAAAGATGTACATTCTTATATTTGGCTAAATTTTTCTTAGCTTTCAGGTAATTAAGCCCATTTATTTCGCAAGTATATATCTTAATTTTTGGAAACATCTTTGCAAGAAGTTCAGTGGTAAATCCCCTAAATGTTCCAGTTTCAACAATCGTGTCTATATCGAATTCTTCAACAATCTCTTTGAATAATTGTATAGATATTACATCTCCATGGAGGGGGTATCTATAAGGTGCAAATTTCCAAAGTATTTTTCCAAAATTTATTTTTGCATTTCTTACAAGACGGACTCGCTTAATTGCTTGATAAGAGTCGCTTTTTGCAAATTGTGAGTAGAGTTTGTGAAACTCGTTTCGTAATCTTCCAATCATATATTTCAGATTTAGAGTCTCTTTTTAATTATTGTGTTGCTATAGTTGATTAGAAATAATATTCAAAACTAATTGAAAAATTTCTTTATATGCTCTATAACATAATCTGCCTCTACATCAGTCATGCCTGGGAAAATAGGTAGCGAGAGAATAGTCTCAGCATATATTTCAGATTTAGGAAAATCTCCTTTCTTATAACCTAAAAATTCAAACGCTTTTTGCAGATGTATCGGAACAGGATAATGTAATCCTGAATCAATTCCTTTTTCTTTAAGATAATGCATAAGTTCTTCTCTTTTATCTGTTCTAATGACAAATAAATGATATATGTGGTCTCTATCTTTGCTAGTTGTTGGAACTTGAACAACATCTTTCAAAGTAACGCAATATTTCTCAGCAATATTTTTTCTTTGAGAGTTCCAATAATCGAGATGTGGGAGCTTAAGTTTCAAGACTGTTGCTTGCATAGTATCTAATCTTGAATTTACTCCAAGAATATCATGATAATATTTCTTAGACTGACCATAATTCCTAATCATCTTTATTTTATTCATGAGGTTTACATCATTAGTCGTAATAAAACCTCCATCTCCAAACGCTCCCAAATTTTTTCCAGGATAAAAAGAGAATGCGGCAGCATGACCTAAATTACCGGCTCTTTTATTTTTGTAAATAGCTCCATGAGCTTGGCACGCATCTTCAATAACATACAAGTTGTGTTTTTTTGCTATGTTCATTATTTCCTCCATATCACAAATTTGTCCATAGAGATGGACTGGAATAATTGCTTTAGTTTTAGGAGTTATAACTGATTCAATAAGCGAGGAATCTATAGTGAAGTCTTCCTTTGTATCTACGAGTATTGGTTTTGCCCCTATTGCAGAAATTGCAGCTGGAGTCGCGTGGAATGTATTGGCAACAGTAATGACTTCATCCCCATGACCAATATTCATCGCTTTCAATATAAGCTCGAGAGCTTGCAATCCATTTGCAACGCCAATGCCGTAAGTAGTTCCACAATATGTTGCAAATTCTTTTTCAAATTCTTCTACAGCTTTCCCAAGGATAAAATCATTCTTGTCAAAATGTTCTGTAAATTGCTTCAACAACTCATCGCGTAAGGGTCTATGTATCCTATTCAAATCTAAAAATGGAATGTTCATATAAACACCTCTGTACCACCAAGCTTTTTAGATTTTTCAGCCGCCTCCAAAATTCTTACAACATTCATACCTTCATATCCATCACTTATACAAGTTTCAGTACCTTGTATACACTTAAAGAAATGTTCAACTTCAGTACTTAATGGCTGAGACAAATTCAATTTGGGAATAAGAATGTCTCCTTCTCTTATTGTAGTTTGAAATTCCGAGAAATTAGAAGGGTTGGGCAAATAGTCTATGGATCGATCATAGATGGTTAATTTATCAGATGAGTGAATATCATCAAAAACAATAGCTTTTTTGCTTCCCCCAACAACAATCTTTCTTTCTTTGATTGGATGAGCCCAATTTGCATATGCACTTGCAAATATTTTTCCAGGAAACCTCATATTAATTGAAACAATTTCATCAATGTTATTCATGTAACCTCCCCCGACATAACTAACGCTTATCGGAGCAGAACCAACAAGATACATGAAAATATACACTTCATGAGATATTAAATCCCAAAGCGCACTCGCATCTTGTCTGACTGGTCCCAATGCAACACGACGAGCATCAAGATATAGCACATTTCCTATCTCTCCCATCTCCATTCTTCGTTTCATTTCTCGTAAAGCAAGATTATATTTGAATATATGTCCGACCATCAAAGTCTTTCCAGCATTTTTTGCAATTTCATTAAGTTTTTCAGCCTCTTGAAGATTCAAAGTCAAAGGTTTTTCTATCAATACATGTTTTCCAGCCTGTAAAACTTGAGAAGCTATAGTAAAATGAGTTTTAGTAGGAGTTGCAATAATGACTGCATTTATCTCAGAGTCATTAAGAATAGTAGAAATGTCTTTAGTAAACTTCACTTCCTTTGGTAAAGATTTATTTGGTGGCGCGATGTCATGAACATATTTTAGAAAAGCATTTCCAAATGTGCCACCACTATTAAACAGGTTAAGATAGTTCTTTCCCCAATAACCACAACCAATTAAAGCAACAGTAATTTTTCCCATAAATTTCGTAAGAATATCTCTTTTTAAAAATATATGCCTAATCCATCTAATATTTTTGCATTGCTACTATTGAAAACTTTTTAAATAATGTTTTTATAGATGAGTATGGCTCTTGTACCTATTAAACGCTTGAAAAATAAGACTCCTTGGGTCACAGCTATTATTGCGGCTCACAACGAAGAGCTTCATCTTGCTGATTGTATAGAGAGTCTTCTAAATCAAAATTATAAAAAATTAGAAATATTTATCGTTGAAAATGGAGATTCAAAGGATAAAACTCTTCACATCGCGCAAACCTATCAAAAAAAATATCCTTCTCGCGTGAAAGCATTTACAATCAAAGGAAAACAAAAAGGACCGGGATCAGCATGGAATTATGGAGTTACCCAGGCAAATGGAGAAATTGTAATGATTTGTGGAGCAGATTTAAGATATGGAAAGGAGTATATTTCCAAAGGCATAGGTCCCATAGTAACTGGTAAGAGTGTAGGGATTATACATTTAGAAGAGAGGTGCAACAACACTCTTAATCTATGGGCTAGGGCGTTTTTTTATAAGCGGTCTTCAGCATATCGCAATAATACCAGTAGAGTATTTTCTCTTATTGAAAGATCATATGTTAAAGCAAGGCCTTTCAATTCAGCACTTGGTTACAGTGATGATCAAACAATTTATCTTTCAGAAGGAACAGAATTTCAATGTATTGATTTAGAAGTATATCATACAAATCCAGCATCCTTTAAAGATACATGGGATCATAGTCTTTGGGTTGGTCAATCAATCCACAAGCCTTGGCAACTTATAACTATTATCCCAGGTTTCCCAATTTATGCATTTTATAAAACAATCACTCACTTAAAGATTGATTTTTATGCTCCCTTTATTTTTTTCCTACCCTATTATTATTCAGTAAGGTATTGGGCATACACTATTGAAGCATTTAAAGAGATATTTAGAAAAATATAATCTTATTTTCTTCTAATATCTAAAATTTTTTCACGATAAGGTGATTCATAGACTGAACCTACAATTCTGCCGGGATGTCCCAAAACAACTGCTCCAGCAGGTACATCTTTAAGAACTAATGTTCCAGATCCAATAAATGAATCTCTTCCAATTCTAACTCCTGGATTGACTGTAACTCTTCCTCCCAAGGTTACATTATTTTCTACCACAGCAGCTTCAAGTTTCCAACTTCCATCTTTAGCTTTTGCAGCAGTAGGAGTCATATCATTAAGAAATATTACATTGGGGCCTACAAATACATCATCTCCAATAATTGTGTGTTCAGGTACAAAAACATATGATTGAAATCTACAACCATTACCAATTCTGGCTCCTTTTTTTACCTCCGTATAACTCCCAATTTGAGTATCTTTTCCAATATAGCAACCATAGAGATTGCAAAAGTGCCATATTTTACTTCCCTCTCCGATTATTACATCTGGGGAAATTATCGAATGTTGGCCAATAAAAACCATAAACTCACAAAATTGAATACTATTTTAAACTTTATGGTAAAAGGCACCTCACTTTTAAATAGGTGGAATTATTAAAAATATATGCGTATTTTAGAGATTACCAACTATACTTCCGGTTCATGCGGGGTAGGTAATCGCGTAATAAGAGAATCCCAGATGCTTGCGCAAAGAGGACACAAAGTTACAATTTTTTCTTCAAATTTTATTAAGGGAAAATCAGAATTATGCAATGAATCGGAAATCCAAGGAAATGTAAATATAAAAAGATTTCATGCAAAGCAGTTAGGAGGAGAAAGTTTCATTAATTGGAGCTTTGAAAAGGAAGCAATTGCATTCATGCCGGAAATTATTATAGCCCATGCTTATCGTCATTTGCATACCATTAAGGCACTAAAAATAGCTTCAAAACTTAAAATTCCTTGTATTCTAGTCACCCATGCTCCATTCGAAAGAAGAAAAACAAGAACCATTCTACAAAATATTATTGTAGGCTTATATGACTATTTCATAGGTAGAAGATTAGTTAATAAATTTAGTAAGGTCTTAATGATTGCTCCATGGGAATTAAGTCATTTACTCAAGTTAGGTCTTTCACAAAAAAAGATAGAATATTCTCCAAATGGAGTAAGAGAAGAGTTCTTTTCTTCAAAAAAGATTAAACCCATCTCTAAATCACTCATTTATATGGGACGAATATCTCCCATTAAAAATCTGGAGGTTCTAATTAATGCAATGAATATGATAGACTTCAAAGCAAATTTATTAATATATGGTCCAGCAGAGCCGAAATATCTTGACAAGTTAAACAACATAGTATCTAAAAATAAACTGGAAAAACGAGTAACTATAATAAATAAAGAATATGATTTAAAGATTCAATTAGCAACATTAGATAGATCAGAAATGTTTGTGCTACCTTCAAAAAGTGAAGGAATGCCTCAGTCTTTATTAGAAGCGATGGCTCGTGGCAAATTAGTAATCGGGAGCAATATTTCATCTATAACCTCAATGATTAAGAATAGCAAAAATGGATTTACCTTTGAAGAGAATAACTCAAAAGACTTAGCCTATAAAATAAATAAGGTCCTAAATCTCACAGATAGTAAGAAAAAAACTTTATCTATTAATGCTCAAAAATTCGCAAGTAGATTTAGATGGAATTTAATAATAGAAAAACTTAACGAAATTATCATAATGGAAACAAAAAAATGACTAAAAACTTCAAAGATAATAAAAATTATCTTGTTGCAGTAATAATCTTCATTGCCGCAATTATTAAGATATATTTCTTTAATCTAGTTAAGAACCAAGCTCATTGGTGGGACTCTTTAGCATACGGGAGTCTTGCCAAGAATTTAGTTTACCATAGATGGGAAGACGTTCCATTTTTAGTACATGAATCTATAATTAGGCCCCCTCTTTTTCCATTACTATGGAGTTGGCTTATTAGGATAGGTTCATCAGATTACACAGTCATCTTTATTACAAATATTATTCCTTCAATAATCTCAGTATTTTTAATTTACTTAATTGCCAAAGAAATGTATAGTTATAAAATTGGAATAATCTCCGCTATACTTGCTTCAGTTTCTTGGATACATATATTTTATGCTTCCAGAGCACTCACAGATATACCTTCAATGTGTCTAGCGCTTACAAGCATATACTTTTTTGTAAAATCATATGACTCATTAAATCCAAAATTTTGGTGTTTGTCAGTATTTTTCTTATCCTTTGCAGTTTTATTCAGATATTCTTATGGGCTGATTGCTCTAATTTATATTACATTTCTCATTTTCACACATAAAACCAAATTAGTAAAAAAGAAGAGTTTTTGGTTGGGGGGAATAGTTGGAGCAATACCATTAATTATATTTGTTATGTTCAATCTATTATCTTCCGGATCAATTTTTCCAGCAGCAACAAACTATGTTTCAAGTGCAGAAGAGAAAACAGCATTTGCCTGGTATACTTTGTCTTTCGTGAATTCTATCCTACTCACACCAATCCTAATTTTATTCTATATGGGGTTAATTCTTATAGTGGTAAAAACATTGATGAGTTACGGATTTATTTCCAAGACTAAAGAAACAAGAATGAATTTATTTAACATCCTTTTACTATTGATAACTCTTTCATTCTATATCTTCTTTCTAAAGGCATCCGAAGATAGATATTTGATGAGTCTTTCAAGTGTATTTTTTATATTTTCAGCAATAGGTTTAAGATTTTTATATAGATTAGTTTCACCATACAATAAAAATATAGCTCTAAGTTTATGCATACTCATTATTGTATGGTCCGCATATTCACAAATATCTTTTGCAAAGTCAATAATGATTGATAAAAAAGAGTCTTTTAAACAGATGAAAGAAGCATTTGAATGGATACATGAAAATACTCCTGAAAATGTTTTAGTTACAGGTGATTGGGCTGAACCCTACACAATATATTACGCAAATAGAAATATAGAAGTTTTACCTCAAGATTTAGACTTTAGCAAATTCACGCTCACAGCAGATTACGTTGTCCTTACAGCAGTTCACCAACCAAATGAAAAAGTAGGCACATATGTAAACAGTTTAGTTGAAAAAGGAATACTCTCTCCTATAAAAGTCTTCTATTTCGATGAATCTCAGAAAAATGTAGCCGTAATAATTTACAAAAAAGTTAGAGTTTAATAGAAAGTATAGCTATTTCATTACCATACTTTATATTTTTATTATATTCATAAGAATCAATTAATTTTGTAAAAAGACTTACTTTTTTTCTGAATATATATTTCATAAATAAATGCAGATAGAGTGCAACAAGTTCGAATATAAATCCTCCAACAAAAACTTTCTTAGCAGAAAATCCTTTTTTCTTTAGGAGAGAGATAATCGCTCGTATTTTGTAATGTCGCTCATGTTGAACATATCTTACAGGGTTAAAATAGCTAAGGATCGTGTCATTAGGAACACATATGGCTAATCTTGCTCCTTTCTTTAGAACTCTATTTATTTCATCAAGAGCCTTTTCATGATTTTTTATATGTTCAAGAACATCCAATATTATTACTTGTGAAAAATATCCATCTTTAAATGGCAAGTTTGTAGCATCAGCACATACTTTGTTTATTGCTTTATTTTCTTTCCCCAAGTTATTTTGATTGAGATCAGAAGAAAAGAACTCTTTATTCTTAACAAATAATACGTTCTCTATCCACTGCATTTCTCCAGCCCCTATATTAAGAGTTTTTCCAGAAATAGTGGTATCTATAAAAGAAGCACAGATTCTCTCTCGACCATACAACTTATTTTTATTTTCCATTTTTCATATTACCTAAAACTGCCCAAATAATAGAGTATGTAGAAACTATATTTATTGCAGGTTCATTTAATAGGCAAATATCTTTATGCTTTATAGAATTATATATTGCATTAATGAATTGGAATGGTGAATGTGTATATAGCAACCATATTCCAATTCTCGGCCAGTCTTTTCTCCAATCAATCCATTTAAACAATCTTTCTTTTTGATTTGGGAAATATGTTCTTTGAAGATTTCTTATCCTCTTTCTTGATAATTCTTTTAAAGTTCTTAATAATTTATGATAAACTCCTGTTTGAGGAACATAGGCAAATTTTGTATAACCTTCATTGAATATAGCTACAGGTATATCATTATCTATCAATTGTCTTTTATCTTTTACATAATTTTCGATTATCTTCTTTCTGTAGATCATTAAACCTTGGGGGGGTATTTTATTTTTAGCCAATTTACATACAAAATAATTCTTTTGATTTTGAACTATTATATCCTTAGGAGATGCGGTGAAAAATCTGAATATTGGATCTCTTTGCCAAGGATCATAAGAAAGTGTTCTTGTTAAAGGAGGATGTTTCGGATTAACTAGAAATCGAACAAAAACTCCAGCAATTGAAAGGTCATTTTCTAATGGATAAATCATTTTTCTCACAAAATTTTTATCGCTAAAAGCCATATCCGCATCTAAATACATGAAAAATTTTCCTTTAGCAATCATAAATCCTTTCATTTTACTTACTTCTGCATCTTTAATTTTGTTAAATTTAATTTTGAGATTAATCTTTTCAGAAAAGCTTCTAGCAATAGAAATGGTGTCGTCTGTAGAATAATTATCCACAATAATTACTTCTATTTTATCTTTCTCAATTCCCTGCCGAGCGATAGAATCCAAGCACGTTTTAATATCTCTTGATTCATTATACGTCGGTATAACTATGCTAAGGACAGATTTATTCATAAGATTAATTCAATTCTATATCTTTAAATGTTTTTTTATTTCTTATAAAATAATCAAGAGCAATACTTCGAGGATAAATTAACCCTTTAGATAGATTGATTTTATTAAATGTAAATCCTTTTTTCTTTTTTCTTTGGATAAAATAATAAAATATAGGAGGTATGCTTATAATAAATGGAATTCCTCGTTTTAGGGGAAATCGTAATGATGCAAAAATTTCCAATAAAATCTTAAAAGGGAGTAACGTTATTAAACGATATGCTGAATTATTTTTGATTAAAGTTAAAGTATGGTTTCTTGAAATAAGATATTCTTTCTTGAAATTTATTTTCTCTTCTTTTACGCTAAAGCTCCCCATATGATAAATGACAGATTTTGGGGAATACCATATTTCTTTTCCATTATTATTAGATCTCCAGCAAAAGTCAAGTTCTTCAGCATACATAAAAAATAATTCATCAAACATCCCGAGTCTAATAAATTCTTTTCTATCTACCAGCAAAGATACCCCACAACCCCAAAATATTCTTATCTCATCATTATATTGTCCCTTATCTTTCTCAACACTATCAAAAATTCTACCTCTACAGAAAGGGTATCCATATTTGTCAATAAATCCTCCAGCAGCACCAGCGTGCTCAAAGTAATCGCTCCTATAATAAGATATTATTTTAGATTGAACTGCTATACATTTTCTATTTCTCTTCAAAGTCTTTAACATTTCAGATTTCCAAGATTTACTAACAATTGTGTCATTGTTAAGAAATATAATATATTTTGAATTAGATTTCTTAACTAAGTAGTTTGACGCTTCTGCAAAACCCATCCTTTTAGGAGTTACATAAAATTTTACAGAAGGATATTTATGTTTAACAATTTCAATTGAGTTGTCAGTGGTTTGATTAAAAAGCAAACTAACTCTTGCTTTTTTGTCATCTTTGTATATTGAATCCAAGCAATTATCTATTACCTGCTCCCCATTCAAATGGATAATAAGGATTTCTGGCTTTTCCATTATTCTATTAGGGAATGATTTAGTTTTAATATATTCGGTAATTTATCATAAGCTCTTACAATAAATTTAAATGGAGAGTAAATAAGTCTTAATCTTAATGTTCCAGAAAACATTTTTATCGAAGCTCTTATAGTATCAACAGTTGTGTTTTTTTCATCAATCCAGGCGGTCGGAAATTCGAGTATTCTGAGCCCATATAGCTTACAAAGATACAATATATTTATATCAAATGCCCACTGAGTTATAAATATTTTATTTATCACTTTCTTTAATTCATCTATTTTAAACAGCTTTGCCCCACATTGAGTGTCTTGGTATTTCATAAAAAACATTATTCTTACAACAAAGTTGTATATCCTACTTGCAAATCTTCTAATTAATGGTTGTTTTCTATAAATTTTAGATTTTTTAGACCATCTATTTCCAATAATTCCTGAATATCCTTCAATATTTTTTACTAAATCATTGAAATCCTCCGGAGAAGTAGATAAATCTGCATCGACAAATCCCACTAAATCATAATTTTTTTTAATAAAATATTTGAATCCTTGGATTACTCCGTAACCCTTTCCTCCAAGATTAAGGGTTATATAAGAAATATTTTTAAATTTTTTTTTATAATCTAGGACTATTCTTTCAGTAGCATCTTTTGTATTATTAATGACTATTAATAAAGCATACTGATTTTTGTCTATTCTATCTCTTTTTTGATAATAATTAGCGTATGCTTGAAGCATTTTTCCTATTCTTTTTTCTTCATTTTTTGCAGGTATCACTATTCCTATTTTCATAATTATTTCCTCAATACGGCAAAAGAACCGAAAAATAAGATAACATTAGAGAATAAGAAAGCATACGAGTAAGATACCAAGCTCTCTGAAAATAAGCATAGTAAAATAATTTCTATTACTAAAAATGACAACATCCAAAGATAATTGCTGGTTTTACCTTGAGATAGTTTGTAATATAACAGGCTACTAGATAAAGACAAGAATACAGTTCCGATAGAGAGGAGTATCGTAGGCATAACTGCTTGAGGCAGTGATTTATTTGACAAGAGATATAATATCTTATCAGTAAATAAAAATATTATTGATAAGGCAATTAAGCAAATGATTGAAATCAAAACAATCGCTCTAATGAAATTAGTTTTAGATTTTTTATTGATTGCCGAATCATTCACAGCAATAGGAAATAGAACTTTATTAACTGGTTGCACTCCGATAAATATGATAAGTCCAATAGTAGAAGCAAGAGCATAGATTCCAGCACTAGTTTGATCAAAAAAATATCCTGAAAGAAGAACATCCACATTAATAAATAATATTAATACAAGCGTAACAAGAAACACAGGTTTGCTGTAAGCTCGTATTCCTTCTAATTTAGCAAATAAAACTTCACTCTTAAATATTTTTCTTAAATATACCAGAGAAAGAGCTAAAGAAAGGAATATGCTAATCACTACACCCCATACAGCCCCCAAGACTCCAAATCCAAGATAAACCAATAAGAGAGAAGCGCAGATTTTAAAAATAGCTTCTCCGAGCATAGAGAAACCAAGAGCCCAAAATCTTTGTTGTCCTTGAAGTATACCTCTATTAATTGGAGCAAACATTGAACCAACTATAAATATAGTAGTCGCAAATAAAATAGAGAGGGGAATATTCAATATGGGAGATATAATCAAAGAAGTAATAAGAAAGAGTATTGCGATAGTCATTGCTGGTTTTATAATTCCCTTAGTGGCGCGAATAAATATATTTTTGAGCTTTCCGTCATTTTGTTCAGGAATTGAGGCATACTTAACAACAACCGTTTGTATTGATTCCATAAATATAGCTCCAATGTATAAAAAGGCAAACACTCTTTTCAAAAGTCCAAATTGTTCAATAGGCAATATGCGTGCCATAATGATGTGGTAGAGAAAATTTAACATATTAAATAAACCAACTAACAACAAAAGTATCATGCTTCCACGCACTATTTTATTTTTTAAATTAATCATGCTAACCTGATTGAATCTGGGTATGCTGTTTCAAGATATTTCTCTTCAACTTTGATATTTTCTGGATAGGAAACAGTCCAAATTTTTATTGGTCCTCTAAATCCATTAAAGTAAGCAAATTCGCCAATTTCTACATTTTGAGTTCTTAATGTCTCTATTATCGCATCGCTTTCTGTATGAGCAAGTTTAAAGTATTTATTCTGGTTATGGGCAATTAAGTAATAATTTACTAAATTTGTATGTATCGTTCTAGGACTAAGATAAAGCAAAGCCCCATTTCGATCTATTTCTGCCTGACCATTAGTCTGTAAATTAATGCGTGAATATACAAATACTCCTGCATCAACTCCCTTTTCAAATTCAATTTTTCTTCCATAAGAATCATAATAATATTTCAAAGGAATCATATAATTTTTACCCCCATAGACAAAATAACCTTGCAGACTATTAATAGTACCATTATTATCTGAATCTATAAGTATTGCTCCTAAAATAGTGGCACCAGATGGTAGAAAAATTTCAGTATTATTATCATTGTATATAATATCTTGATCAAGATGAGTTCCAGAAATATAAACCTCTGTAGTGCTATTCTTACGTTGTTGTTTTTGAGCAGGATCTTTTACAAATGAGGGAATCCAACTTTGTCTATCACGCGTTGCATCAGACCCAATACTCGAAAAAGCACCATATTTTCCAATATCGGATGAGTCTATTAAGAAATGAGTTGTTTTATGTGCATAAAGAAATGCTAATGTTTTTGTAAAATCCGATTCAGTCAAAGCATATCGGCCCATTAAATGATTCCAAAATGAAATATCATTGCCTCCATCAAGAACAGTAGCTCTCTCACCAATTGATTGGATCCAATAACCATAATCCCACCAATGAGCAAAAACTGCTTCCCTAGGAGTATTGTCTCGCACCCAACTCATTGCTTTCTGCCATTGTTGGGTATACACAGAAGGGACATACTCTCTTGCAATTGCAAGACTTTCCTTTGCAGAAAAATTCGCAGAATAAATAACACTTACTAAAATAATTATCGCGATAATGATAGATAATAGGCTTGACTTATTCTTAATACTCTTAATTCCTGTTTGAGATGTTGATGCAAATATGTAGCCCAAAGCAATAGAAGCAGGAGGTACTACAATCATAACTAAACGTATAAATCCTCTTGCAGAGATGAGCGAAACGAAAAGGAACATAAAGAATAATAAAAGTCCGATACTAAATTGCTTTAGCCCATTCCTATTTTCTTTCTCATCAATATAACTTATTCTCATAAATGTAAATAAAAAGAGAAATATTCCTCCTACATAAAGAATTAAACTAATAGTATTTGATCCATTGAGTTTAGATGACTCAGAATAACGAGTAAACGTAATCATTAAGATCATAAGTATATAGGCTCCCAAAAGTGCAACCCTCTGCTTCTTCGGCAATTCTCTTGAAGCACGCCATAAAATCAGTGCAGAGCCTATCAAAAATAACCAGAACGTAATAAATATTCCTCGGACATTTGGTCCAAAACTAGATATCCATTCAGTTAGATAAGGTTGTCTATTTTCTGCAACAGTTTGTATAAGCCTTGAAGTAGCAGGCCTTACAAAATTATCATAAACCTCAGCAAATCTGTTAAACATAAATACTGGGCCAAGAACTAATGTTCCAATAACTAATATTCCTACAATACAAATAATACTTGATAAAAGTCTAGGCGATAATCTATAATCTCTTTTAGAAACAAAATTATTTATCTTTTTCAGATATACAAACTGGTAGAATAGTATCGAAAGGAGAGTTATTAATGCAATCCCTCGATCTAATGAAGTAAATGTGGTAATAAATGGATATTTTGAAGAAGATATAATCATAATAACTGATGCAGAAATAAACCAAGACCCATAGCTCCAAATATGTTTCATGTCCATATTACCTATCAAGAAACTGAGGAATACAGTTGGAACTATAATAAAGAACAAATATGCATAAGCTCCCCATATCAAAGCCATAGTCGCTGTTGAAATTCCTGCGAGCGCACCATAAGTTAATCTTTTACGAAATGTAATGCTTTCCCAAGAGCATATGAACAAGTAAATTGCTAAAAACATAAATAAGAAAGCCGCAGATTCTTTTTCCGGAATACCAGCAATAGTTCTCGGAATAAATACAGAAAATGTACTTAAGAAGAAAGTAGAAATTAATGCTCCGATAGATGCGTAAGGTTCACTAAGCTTATCAATCAATATTTTCCTAGACAATAAAAAGAAGGCAATAGCTGTCAAAGCAAACATAAATACAGGATATAGAGCACTCGATTGTTCTATAGAATTACTTCCAAAAAACGAAGCAAAATCATGGAACCAAACTATCGAATAATAATAGAAAGGATATCCACTATCCGTAGGAATGCCCACAGGAGAATAACGAAACATGTCTATCGCATATAAAGTGCCTTGTTCAACAATATCTTTAGCATAGCGCAAGAATAAGAATGGGTCCAAATCTGGTCCAAGGGTCCATCCTCCTGTAGTTATATCTCTAAGCCCACTTAAATTTCTAGTACGTATCCATATAGCAATAAAAATAATAACAGAAAGTAATGTCCAAATTACCCAATTAAGTTTAGTTTTCAAAAAGCCAATAATTTTTTCTTTTCTCTGATTAATAATTGATTCAGAAGAATCCATGTTTATATTTGAAAAATATGTTATTTAAAGTTTGTTAATGTCAATATTTCTTAAACTCTATTATTTGAATGTCATTGTTACATCAATCACTTAAAAAATAAAGGAGTCACAAAAACTTCAAGTAATGCCGCAATAAAAAGAATTATTACGGCCAGTATTATCAAATTCAAAGAGTCCTGTAAAACTTTCCAGAATCTTTCAGTTCCTATGTCTCTTCTTATAATTGCGAATGAAATAATTCCTCCAGCAAGAGCAGCCACAAAGTAAGACCCTATTTCAGGAATTCCATGAACAAAATATCTAAGCAGGGCAACGGGCAGATAATTTAAATCTGAACGTGTGAATATAGCTATTGCCGCAGCAATAACACTAGCATTCCATGCTAAAACAAATATGACTCCTGCGCCAAACAACAAAGAAAATACTAATGTAAATATTAAAACATAAATATTATTTGCGAAAATAAGAAACATTCTTTCTTTGTTTGTAGCGAAAGGAATTAATGCTGATTCTCTTTCAGAGTTAAAACTTGTTGCGCATGCTTCAACATCATTAGGTTTATTTATCTGACAATATGTCATTAATTGCTGATCAAGAGCATCAGTTGTTGGCAGAAGAATATACCAAAAAGAAAATCCTATCACGAAACCAGTAAACAACCATAGAAAAGCCCAGATTGCTTTTCTATGTTCTTTAATTAATTCAAAAGAACTTCTATTTTCTTGAGAAGATTTAGTTTCTTCAATTCTAAACATATAGAACATAAATGGTATTGAAAACATTACTGTAAATGAGACGACCAATATTCCTGAGACCTCTCTAAGCACTGGGTCATTTTTAAAAATCCATTCAACTAATAATATTGAGATGCTCGCATAAAATGCGCCTACAAAAAACATCTCCCAAGGTTTCCTCTCAGCTTTAGCAGGATTTATTAACATCTCAAACATTTTTCATCACACATTCTGAACAGATTATGTTTTTATATATGTTAGCTATATAAATTCATGGATAATTTCTCAAAAATATGCCAAGACATAAAATCTGTCAAGATACAAGGAGCAACTAACGTCGCTATAGCTGGATTGAAGGCTTATCGTTTAAAACCTACAAAATCATCAAAAAAAATAATTCTTTCATTAAGGCCCACTGAACCTGCTTTGCAGAATGCCTTAAAAATTGCAGAGTTATCATCTGTTGAAAATGCCCTAAACCATTTTCAAAATGCACAAGAATTCATAAATTATTTCGTTTTAAAAACAATAAAGAACAATTCTGTAATCATGACTCATTGTCATTCCAACACTCTCGTAAAGGCACTCATACATTCATTTAAATCTGGGAAAAAATTTTCAGTAATTAATTTAGAAACAAGGCCTTTGTTCCAAGGACGTAAAACAGCAAGACAACTTTCCAAAGCAGGCATAAAAGTTTCAATGAATGTAGATTCAGCGATGTCTTCCGATATAAGTAATGCAGATTTAATATTTTTAGGAGCAGATGCCATAACCTCAAGAGGAGTATTTAACAAAATAGGCAGTGGAGCAATAGCAGAATTAGCAAGACTACATAAAAAAGAGCTATTCATAATATCAGATTCTTGGAAGTTTTCAGATAAACATATAATTGTTGAAAAAAGATCATCTTCAGAAATTTGGAAAACCAATTCAAAAAGAATAGGCATCGATAATCCAGCTTTTGAATTTATAAGAAAAAAATTAATTCACAGAGTAATCTCTGAATTCGGAATACAAAAATATGAAGATTTTATAAGTGATGCAAAAAATTCGCTAACTTAATTTTTACCAGAAATCATCATCTCAAGTTGATGGGTTAAATTGGCTAATTCAGAGGAAACTTGAGCTTTAAACCCATGAAATTTTTTAGCTTGATCTTCAACAATTTCCTTTGCTTCAGATAATGTTTTTTGAACAAAATATCCTGTCCCGACATCAACAAAAACATTTTCATCTGAAGAGAAATTCACTTTTGCAAAAACCGATTTTCCAAGAGGAGCGAGAATTTCACTATTTTTATTTTTTTCTAAAGTAGAGATTTCTTCTCTAAAATGTTGAAGTTCAAGAATTTGTTGTCCTATAATATTAAGTTGCTCCTGCAGGGCTTCATGTTGTTGATTCATTTGAGTGAGCATCTGCATAATTTCTTGATTCATATTTCAGCTCATTAATGTCGATTTAAAAACCTTATGCCGAAGTAATGCTCCGCGACATTTTCGTACAATCAAATTGGTAAATATAGCTCTTCGCTGTGTAATCAATTCTAATCGTGAAGAATTTGTTTACATTCAAAAATAACCTTTATACATATTATTTTTTTATTTAATGGACTTTCATAATTTTTCTAAAGACAATAGACCAAACGATAAAGAATACCATATATGCCCATATTCCAGACATAAATCCTAATACTTTAGTTGGATGATCTTTGAAGTAATCTCCAAACCATCTTACAAGAAGTATAAATGGTATAGTCGTATAAATCACAGGTCTCATAGTTATAGGCATAGTCTTCATAGAAAGTTCAGCCGATTTTTTGGATAATTCAAGGGATTTTTGAGGATTTTGCTTATAGAGTTTCATCTCTTCCTGAACAAGTTTTTGTTCTTCTTTAATTTGTTTAAGCAAGTCTTGGTCAGTAACTTTCTTATGGAGTAAAGTAGTCAAAAAATTAAGCACAGCAGTCACCATTAAAAGTCCAAATGTGACATTCCAATCAAGAAGTTTTCCAAGCGAAGGATCAAGTGCGAAATGAACACTATTTTTTACAAAATCAAAATTATCCCAGAATATTGCGACGCCTATTCCAAGAAGCATGACCCATAATAAAATACCCATCCCTTTCATTTTTAATTTCTTCTCCCTTTTTTAAATTCCATTTTTAATTACCCATCATCTTCCTAAGAGCTGGGTGCATATCAACAGCATGTTGCTGTGCGATATTTTGGTAAAGTTGGTAAAGTATCATAACTGCTAGAAGAATAGCTGTTCCAGATGCTAAAGTTCCCAATAAATCAGCAGTCGCAGACAATATTCCTATAGCCAGACCTCCCATAATAGTTAATGGAAATATGTATCTATTTAAAATGCTTTCAAGGATTCTTGGATCTTTTCTAAATCCTGCAATTTGCAAACCTGAATTAACTATATTTTTTGCTTGCCCAGCGGCATCAATTCCAGTGGTTTTAACCCAGAAAATTGAAAATATCACTGAAAAGACAGCATAGAATAAGAAATGAAATACAGCTTGTAAAATCTGAGAGTTCAATAAACTCCCAGTTAAACCAGCTTGTAACAAATTAGGAGCTGCCACCCAGAAAGCAAAACCTGAAATAGGTTGCCCATTCTGAAAACCGCCTAAGAAAGTTGGATGTCCCAGCCAAGTTTCAAGCAAACTTCCGAAAAGTTGTATGTTTGCAACGAGAGCAGCAACCAATATTACTGGGAGTGTTGAAGCATAAAAGAATTGCAAAGGCCATTTAACGCCATAGCCTCTTACTCTATCATAACTGAGGGGTATTTCCACTTTCAAATTTTGAGCCCAAACAACCGCGAGAAATACTGCCACCGTAGCAATAATTGTAGCGAGTGCTAATAACGCTTCACTCGCATTATTGCTGATAATAGACTGAATGATGATAAGGACCTTTCCAGAACAATCAGTATTTTCAAAATCAAGAAGACAATTTCCCCCATCGATTCCTACAAATTGGAATAAACCTATGAATACTTGCAAAGCAACTCCTGCAACAATAAATAACGAGATTCCCGAACCAAATCCCCATTTTGCGACAACTTCGTCCATAAACATTATTGCAAGTCCTCCAAGTATTAACTGGAAAATCACGATATACTCATATCCTGGGCTCGCTTCAAGACCTCTCATGAATACAAAAATACAGGCCTCAAAAACTATAAAAAACAAAGTCCCTAACTTTTGTATTCCTTGAAATAATTTTTTACCCTCTTCGGTCTTAGTATCCAAGCTAAATATTCCTGAACCGACAAGAAGTTGAATAATAATCGAAGAGGTAACTATTGGACCAATACCCAAACTTATAATTGCGCCAAAATCCGTTCCAAGTATCGTTGAAAGAAAATCAAATTTTTCAAGAGCATTTTTACTAAGTCCATATAATTTGATATTATACATCACAAAATAAACTCCTAAAATTATAAGAGTCCATTTTAATTTAGAATTAAATGCTGTTTTTTTTTCTGCAGGCTTTCTAACTGTTGGAAGATAGTTTATTATCTGCTTAAGCACCATATTTTCTTCAGGAAAAAGAGCTTTTTAAATACTCACACACTTATCAAATAATAATGGTAAACAAAGGAAATAATAGTTATAATGGAGCCATAGTTTTAGGATTAAACGACGCAATAGTAGAATCTTCTGGAGCATTAGTTGGATTGACATTCGCCTTAGCAAAATCTCCATTAATAGCCACTGCTGGATTAATCACTGGAATAGCCGCTGCACTTTCAATGGCATCTTCTGAATATCTTTCAGCCAAAGAAGACAATCACAAAAATCCTTTAAAGGCTTCTATTTACACAGGAATAGCATATCTATTAGCAGTTTTAATTTTAGTAACTCCATATTTTCTAATAGAAAATACATATTTTGCAGGAGGGATAATGTTTTCCCTCGTAATTTTAATAATTGCTATTTACACGAAATACGATTCAAAAATACGTAAAGAATCTTTTGGGAAAAAATTCACGGAGATGTTGACTATTTCTCTAAGTGTTTCAATAATAAGTTTTGTAGTAGGAATTTTAATTAGAAAATTATTAGTTTAATTTTTTTAATGGTCTATCGAGTTATAATATTTTCATTATTAGAAGCTTATTTATCTTCTTTAATAACAACATCTCCGCCATGTTTTTTTACAGAGGCGATTGCATTTTCAGATGCAGAATGTGCGTGAATAACCAGCTTAACATTTTGAGTTAATTCGCCAACTACTTTATGTTTAGGAATTGAAATTTCATATTTTCCAGAAGATTCCTTAGCAATTTTTTTTGAAACTAAAGAGCTAATTGAAATATTTGTCAAGTTAAATGTTTCAGGTTTAGGATTTCCAAATCTCATCTTTGTCTGACGTTTTCCAAAATAAACTTCATCAAGCGTGTTTTTCAAAATCATAGTTTTTTTCTGGTCTCCACGTTTTCCAGTTCCAGCCATACCTACTCCTCCTCTGTGTCCACTACCTCTTGCTTTCTTCTTGAAACCACGACCATGAGTATGACTTCCTCTGAATCTTCTTGATTTTCTACGTCTCTTTAATTTTAAGGCCATTATTCTTCCTCTCCCCAATCTTTTCCACGAATTTCACCTATTAAATGTTCATCAGCCAAACTATCAAGCTCTTCTTCGTCAACTTCCACAAAACTATCTTCCATATCGCAACGAGAACATTCTACGGGTGGCAATTTTCCATAAGCTATGACGCCACATTGGCATTCCCAAGCAGTATTTGATTTGTTCATAACATTCTCTCCAATAATTTGTTTATATTTTCTTTGTTGTTTCCAAGAACTCCTTTACCCACACCATAATGTTTCTTACTTTCAATTCCTCCACGAGGCGGATGCAATCTGAAAAATGGTTTTAATCCAAGCTCATTAAGTTTTTTCTTGCCTAAAGATTCAATAATATGATTAGTATCTACTTTTTTCTTCGAATCAATTGGTTGACCTCTCAAGGAAATAAGTTTCATGAGATTTTCTTTGCTTATTTGTCCAAATGCCACAAAATTTCTCACATTTTGAATAAGCATAAGATTTTCTTTATTCTCTTCAATAAGGATTGCAGAATATTTTCTTCTAAGTCTCATATGATCTAATGCAGACTGTATTCTGTCAGGTATTTCAACCATTCCCGCAATTCTTATAACAATTATCATGATAGTTTTCCTGTTTGCTTTAAAGCAGCAACACACGCATTAGCAGCATTTATCGTAGTTCTTCCTTGACCCTTTGTAGCAGAATAAATATCTTTTATTCCTGCTAGTTTTAATATTTTTTTACATTCATCTCCTATGACGAGACCAGTTCCTTGAGGTGCAGGAATTAACTTAATTCTAACACTTCCACACCTTCCTTCAACTACATGTGTAATACTATGGGCTTCATTACAAGAACAGTCAAAATGTCCGCAGCCTCTAACTACTTTGATTATATTTATCTTAGCATTTCTTACCGCTTTTTCTCTGGAAGGCAAGGTTTCTTTAGATTTGCCAAGTCCAACTCCCACATGCCCATTTCTGTCTCCAATAATAGCCATTGAAGAGAAAGTGAGAACATTTCCTTCCATAGTTTTCTTTTGAGTTTGTCTCCAAGCTCTTCTTTTTCCTCCTCCAAATTTTCCTTTTGATTGACCTACAAGAAGCAAGTCCTTTTCAACTGAAATAAGACTATCTACAATTTCAGATTCAAGTATTCTTTTTCTTCCGGAAAGAATTTCATCAATATCCTTTATCTTTCCACTTTTGACTTTCATTCCAATCTCTGTTCGAGGATTCCATGACGCAACAGGATCAGGTTTAATTTTTTCAATACCCAAAGGAACATCTATCACTTCCTTAGGTATCTCTATAGCTAGAGACACTTCAACCATTTCTTCTTTTTTTATTTCTTCTTTTTTCATTTGCTAAATTTCCCCCTAAGTTGGTTAATAAGTTTTGCTGTTTCTGTTTTTTTATTCATTTGTTCCTCATCAGGCAAAACATCATCATCACATGGAATTTCAAATCCTGAATCTTTGAGCCCTTTAACGAAAGCATAAATTCTTGATTTAGGAACATGTTTTAACAAACCGATGTCTAATATACCTTTCTTAATTTCTTTAGATTTAATAGCAAGAAGACATCCTAACAAATATGCTGCTGGAAGACTCTTCAAACTTCCAGATAATTTTTCAGGCCATCCATAAGAGATTAAGTTTTGAGTATTCACAGTACATAATACTTTATCTTGAGCAATTTCAGAAACAACAATCTGCCCTATCAAATATCTATTAGTTTTTCTGAAAACCACTCTTGCCTTTTCAGAACTAAGTAGGTGCAATCTTGCTTTATAATCTGTTCTCGATTCTTTTCTTCTCTTTCTTATAGTTCTTTGAACGCCTTTCATTTCTTGGCCTCCACTACATTATTGATTGAATTAATTCTTTCTTTAATATGGGCTTTACTTCTGAAAATTTTACTTCTTATTTCTTTTCTCAAATTAATATATTGTTCTTTTGTAACCTTTCCTTGCTTTCTTAATTCAGAGATATACGCTCTGAATTTTCTCGTAAGAGTAATATAATCTCTTTTTCTTGTATTGGGCTTCATTCTTATGCTTCCTGCCCTTCTTCTATTTCTTTTTTCATTTGCCTTTCTTCCTTTTATTTCTCTTATAAAAATAGCTTTAGCCACGACTAAATCTCTTATATCTTGCTTAGTTATTGCTTCTTTAATCTCATCTATTCTACTAGTATTAAACATTATTCTACCAATTCCTACACCAAGAGTTCTAGCTGCAAGCTCTCTCTTATTACTTAGATCCATTATTGGTCTCCTTAACATTTAAGATTTGTATCTTCATTTCATTTGCTTTTTTTATCATTTCCATTTTTTTCTTAGCTCCAACTTTTCTGGATAAGATTATTATGTTTTTTAAATTTGCAGTTTGTAAATCTTTCATATTTCTAATAAGAAGAGGATTTTTTCCATTAATCATCCCAGACTCTACTCTCGCAGATTTAAATCCAATTCTTGGAGATTTAGTATATCCAAATCTATTCTTTCTTATCTTATTATGCCTTCCTACTGCAGCTCTCCATCTTTGTATTTTAGGTCTTCCTCTTCCAAGTTTACTAAGTTTTACTGTATTTCTTCCTAAAAATTTCTTCATTTAATGGTCTCCGGTTTTTTAGTTATAAAAATTCCATCTTGGAATATTCTTCTATCCTTTTCAGTTACTTTTGAAGCTTTTTCAATGTTTGCTGCAGTTTGTCCTGCTTTTTCAATATCTACACTCATTACTTTTATTTTATTTCCTTCAATTTTTATTTCAACACCTTCAAGGATTTTCGCAATTCTTGGAACTTTTTCTCCGAGAAAATTATTTATTACTAATTTTGAACCATCAACTTTAACAGTCATAGGAAAATGAACATTACATACTTCAAGTTCATAGGTAAATCGTTCATTAAGACCAAGAAAGCAATTTTTAAGATGAGCAACTTGTGCCTTTATTTCTGCAATTTTCTTTTTGTTGGATTTCAAGCAGGATAATATAATTTCATTTTCCGAAATTGAAATTTTAACAAATGGAATAGCTATTCTTCTAGAAATTACTGAGTTTCCTTTGCTAAGCATAATTTTTTCATTTTCAAAAGATCCAGAAATTCCGGAAGGAATTTCAAGTTTGAATTCATAATTTTTTCTCATTAGTAGAAATATGCAATTATGCATCCCCCTAATTTCTTTTCAGTGGCTGTGTGGTGAGTCATTATTCCTTTATTTGTAGAAACCACGACTATACCTAAGTTTCTTGAAGGAAGATATCTTCTAACATATTTGTCTATCTCATGAACTTTAACAATATATCTCGGTTTCACTGCTCGACACATATTTAGTTTTCCAAGAGTGACTTCCATACCTTCAGGAGTAACTCTGTATTCACTTATGTAGCCCTTTAATTTTCCAATAGCAAGAACTTGTTGAAGAAATTTAGAGCTTTTTTTCAAGATTACCTTCTCTTTTTTAGCTCTATGCGCATTCATAACGCAATTCAATCCGTCTGCTACTATGTCTTGACTCATTTTAACTGTATTTTTTAAATCCGATTTCCTCCGCAATTTCTCGGAAACAATGTCTACATAAGTGAAGGTCATATTGGTGCAAATGTGCTCCAAATCGCCCACATCTTTTACATTTTTGAGCAGCTATTCCTGTTTTTCTCTCTTTTGGTTTATTAAATTTCAAAAATTTCTTTGCAATAACTGGTTTATTTTTCAATTGTTTCAAAACTTTATTCCAATCACTTGCCGTCATGCAGTCACCTCAGTCTTAAAATGCTTCTTCATAAAATCAATTATTTCTTCCTTAGGAACATGTTGTTTTGCAGGAACTCTTCCCATTTTTATTTTTCTTCTTTTAACTCTAATTCCAGGTCTTTCAAAAACAACTGTAACATTAAATCCTCTTATTCCAATTTCTCTTATATATTTCATTCCAGGTATGTTTATGTATTCATGTATTCCAAATGAAAAATTATTTTTATCAATCTGACTTTCTTTAAGTTGGTTATCAATCGCACCTAAAAGTTTTCCAAGGAGATTCATAGCTTCTTTTCCTCTCAACGTAACACATGTTCCAAGTTCCATTTTTGGTTTAACTCCAAATGCTGGAATTCTAGTTCTTGAACCAGATTTTGTTATTTGAGCCTTTTTCTCACTGACTATTTCAAGAAGTTTTTTAGCTTTATCAAGTTCTTTATCGACTGCTCCAGCGCTCAAAACAATCCTTGTAATTTTAGGAGTCCTCATAATATTTTGATTCATTGTGCAATAATGTGTTTTTTGTTTAGAGTCACATCCTCCTTTAATCCAGAAATACTAATTGAGACATTGCTTCCAGAAATAGAATTTATTTTTCCTGTTTTTCCAACATTGCTTCCAGAGACTACTATTGCATTTTTTCCTTTTTCAAAAGAAATATGTTTTTTTATTTTGTTTTCAGAATCAACGATAATGCTGTCTGCAACATCCATTTTTTCTTTTGAAATTAGATTTGATCCATCGTGAAGATTATATTGTATTTTCCCTCCAGAAACTAATTTCTTTCCCATAATCTTTAAATGTCTGGAAGAATCTGTTGTTTCTTCAAAGAAAAATTTTCCAGTTTCTAAAATTCCGAGCTTATAATTTTTGTCAGCATGTAATATGGCGAAGAGATTTATTGGCTCATTAATATCAGTAACAATTTTATTATTAATCCTAATCATTTTATTATGGACCATATATTTTGCTTCTTTTGAGGTAGACGCAATTTTTAACATATCTCTTAAAGCAACTACAACTGAAACGGCTTTAGAATTAGATCTCATTGCAAAAGCTACATATTTAGTGCCTTTTCTCGGCAAAGGTAATCTTTTAATTAATTCACTTCGTGTTTGATGCATTGTGTTTTTCCTCCGATTTCTTCGATTCGTTATTCGTTTTTAGGCGTCGCGAATCATCGAGCTTCAATGCGACTATTTGCAGTTTGCTTGGGTCAAAATAGACGTTAACTTTTGTTCCGTCAGCTTTTTTCCTATTCAATCCTTCAACAGTTGCTTTCAACTTTTTAACATCGACTTTCAGAATTTTTCCTTTCTGTTTAGCAAATGTTCCTCGCATAACAATAACTTCATCGCCAGACCTTAAAGGAAGGCTTCTGATTTTGTATTTGGTACGTAGCTCCTTTGACAAATGAGCACTTAAAAAGCTATGCCTTATATGGGACGGAGCTTTATATCTATATTTTCGTTGTTTTCTTGGTTGAACGCTGGAAATCCACGACGTGGAAAATTGAGATTTCATAATACAAATTGAGCAATCTTTGCAACTGCTTTCCACCTTTCAAATACTTCTTTAGCTATTGGGCCTTTAACCTGTGTTCCTTTTGGGTTTCCTTTATCATCTTTCAACAAAGCAACAGCATTATCTTCGAACATAACTCTTTCACCTGTATTTCTTTTATAAGATTTTTTTTGTCTTATGATTACAGCATCAAAAACTTGTCCTTTCATATCTGGTTTTCCAGCTCTTACAGAAACTTTGACCATGTCTGCTATTTTTGCGAATTGTTGTTTTCCTTTTGGAGTTTTTCCTTTCTTAACTCCCACAATTCTTACAAGTCTTGCTCCACTATTATCGCTCGCAAAAACAACACTCCCAATATTTAATCCTCTTGTTGCTCTTGCTGGAATAGCTTTCATTGTTTTTCCTCCGAACTATCAGATTTTCTGATTACTTCAATAACGATAGAATGGATTATTTTGCTTAAAGGCCTACATTCTCTAATCTTAACATAATCTCCTACCGCTATTTGCATTCCTTCTGGAATTCTTGAATGTAGTTTGGTTTTCTTTCTCATAAATCTTTCATATTTTTTAATTTTTACAGTTCTCTGAAATTCTATTACTGCTCTTCTATCGAATATTTTAGTTACAGTTCCTTGGAAAGTTCTTCCTCGAGTCCCAACTACATTTTTCGTTTCATTCATTTTTTCGTTTTTTTCGTTTTTCATTTTTCAATCTTCAATGGATTCATCCGAAAATCCTTGCTTGACAAGTATTTGTCTGACTTGTTTTCTATGGTCTCCTTGAAGTTCTATTGTTCTGTCTCGGATTGTTCCTCCACAGGCAAGTCCTTCTTTCAAAGACCTTGCGATAGACTTCAAATCTATGTTCTTATCAAACCCCGAAACAAGCGTAGTTATTTTTCCATAACGGCGCTTCTCGGTAGTTACCTTTATCTTTTGTTCGCTTTTTGCAAGGTCTTCCCAAGCAATATTCGAAACAGGTAAACCAGTTCTTGGATCTATTTCCATATTTATTTTTTCTTCAATGTACCGGATTTCTCCGACGCATTGAATGTGAGTATTCTCGCAATTGCCTTTTTAATCTCTTTGGTTTTTCCAGATTTTTGAGCAGTTACTTTTGATTTTGCCAACTCTATTTTTAAATCTTTCATTTTATCAATTCGAGATTTCAAATCCATTTTCGCAACTTCCTTTGCTCTGAGAACTGCCATTATTTTATAGCCTCCTTCTTTTTCGTTTTCTTTTTAACTTCAGGTTTTTCTTCACTAAGAGCAATGTTTTGTTTCAATATATTCATAGTTTTATCATCAAGAATTATTTGATCATGTATATGTGCATCCGGAGGAAGTATACTTACTTTGATACCTATAACTCCCATTTGAGTAGTAGCTTGAGCAATTGCTTTCTGAACTACTTTTGATGGATCGCCTGTTTTCTTTAAATAACCTTGAGTAAATCTCCAAGTTTTTGCTCTTTCGCTTGGTAGTTTTCCTGAAAGAGCAAGTTCTGCTCCCAAAGCTCCAGCATTCATTATACTACTCAAAGTTCTGTAAGCTATAATCTTAAATTTAAGAGAACCTTTTTGTTCAAGTTGTATAGCAACACTATCAGCAACAAGTTGAGCATCAAGGGCTTCAGATTTTATCTCTTTGATATCTATCTGAGGATTATCTAATTTAAATCTTTTTTTTAGAACCTCTGTAAGTTCCTGTATTTTTTCCCCCCTATGTCCAATGACAAGTCCCGGTCTATTAGTAGCCACAATTATTTTTTCACCGACAGGCGTGTACTCAATCATAACATCGCTTATTCTTCCTTTTCCTAATGAGTGTTTGATATACTCCTTTATTCCAAGTTCTTCTTGTTTAAATTTAACGAATTTTTTTTCTTCCATATTTATTTCTTTTCCTTGTTTAAATTTACTTCTCTTGCTTCAAGGATAACATGAGCTCTCTTTCCTTTCTCTCCACCCCTTCTTTGAGGACGAGGAGCAAGATGCGTTGAAGCAGATGTAATTCTTGTCTTAATTAAATCCAGTCCATTTACAGAAGCATTACCTTTTAAAGTTTTTAACATAGGTATGAAAAGTTTTGATGCATCAACAGGATATCTTCCTGACATCATCCCCTTTCCTTTTCTATGTGGAATTTCTCCTTTGAAAGGAACTGCCTTTTTCAAAATTATAACTTGTTGAAGATCAGCTATTGCGGAATCTATAGTTTTTCCTTTAATAAACGCACAGATATACATCCCATGTCTCTTAGATATGTGCAATCCGAACCCTCTAGCAATCGCGAAATCCTTTTTAATTTTTGTAACAGCATTTTTCTTTTCGATTTTCACTTCAGGTTTATGTTCAGAGTTTTCATGTTTATGTTCATGCACTTTTTCATCATGCTTCACAGTATGTTCGTGTTTATTTTCATTTTCCATATGTTTTATTTTATTTTCCATTTTACTTCTTAGCCGCCTTTGAACCTCTTGTAGCTCCAATTCCAGCTGCAGAGTGATTTACTTTCTGTCTCGTAAGAGCAAATTCTCCAAGTCTATGCCCAATCATTTCCATTTCAATTTTTACATCTTCAAAACTTTTACCATTATATACTCCAATTTCCATACCGACCATTTTTGGAATAATTACCAAGTCTCTCAAATGAGTTTTAACTTTTCTTTTTCGAGAGATTTTTTCTTCGGAAGATTTTATGAATCTTTCAATGATTTCAGGATGTCTTAAAACAGATCGTCTACTTCTTGCAGGAATATATTTTAGAGAGTCTTTCAAAGAGAAGGATTTCAACTGCTCAAGAGTAAGACCGCAATATCGCTTATCCTTAGATTTCAAAGTTACTTCTTGTACCATCTTAACGTTTCTTCCTTCCTGTTCTTCTTGGACTTAAATGACCTACTCTTCTGCCTGGAGGCGCATTTCTCTTAGCTGTCTTAGATTTGATACGCTTTCCTCTACCAGAACCGAATGGATGATCAACCGCGTTGGTACTTACAGCAGAAACTCTTGGCCACAATTTATTTCTTGCTTTAGCTCTATAGTGATTAACTCCAGCTTTCATCTTAGGTTTCTGAGTTCTTCCTTCACCAGCAATAACCCCAATAGTCGCTCTACAATCGCCATCAATTCGAACTTCATTTCTATTAGGCATTATGACTCCAACTCTTCCATCATCATATATTTTATGGATTAATGCTTTACTTCCAGAGGTTCTAATCATCTTTCCCCCATCTCCAGGATTAACTTCTATGTTAAACACTTTAGTAGCTATGGGGATATTTCTCAAACTCATAATATTTCCCTCTGCAAAACTCTCTCCCCCAAGTTGAACATTCTGTCCAAGCATTGCTCCATTATGAGCAACATTGAAAAATATTAAATTTCCTAATTTCAATTTTAATAATGGGGCGGAGTGTGCAGCAGAATGAATCAGTTTAATGACCTGTGCTTGTCCAGAGCCAATAGGATATCCCACTCTATAAATAAATGCCTGCTTTCTTGCTTGATACGACAAACTTCCCTTACCTCTTGCTTGGGATATAATTCTCTTACCCATTAGATGCCTGCCCTCCTCGCAGTTTCGACAGCTTGAGTATATCCTTTACTTTTATCAGTCATAACTTCGCGAGTATGATTTCCAATTAATCTATAACCTGTGCTTCCAGGAACAATGCCCCCATTCCCATAGGCAGAATATCTTACAATATTTCCTTCTTCTCTAACTAAAAATGTATTATTTCCATTAGCACTTGATTCAAAATGTGCAAGACCTATATCTTCAAGAATAAGTTTATTTCCGACATACAATCCTCTATTTCTATTAGCCATTATATCATCCCCAGCTTTGTAGCGACATCAATAGCTGGATTCTCCTTTGCAAGTCTAACATAAGCATATTTTTTATTATTTCTTATAAGTGTTCTAATAGAAACAACTTTTACAGAAAATATTTCAGAAATTTCTTTTGATATTTCTTCTTTTCCTTCTCTTCTATCCGTTTCAAAAATAAGAGTATTCTCTAAGTCAATCAATTTCACAGCCTTTTCCGAAGTAATTGGTTTCAACATTATGCGAGCTCCTTGAGTGAATTTTCAGTATATAGAGTTAATCTTCCAAGAGGATATATGTCTGCGATAGAAATCTCCTTAGCATTAACGACATCAATTCCTTTCAGAGATATTTTTTCTTTTTCAGATTTAATGAGTAATAATCCTGCATTTCGCTTATAAGTTCTTCCTCTTAGTTTTCCCTTTCCAGAACGAACAGATTTTTGTTGTAAAGCAATTTCATAATTCTCTCCAAGAATTTTTTTAAGCATTTCAACAAAATTCTTCATCTTGATATTTCCCGAAACAGATAAAACCATTGGCACTGCAACACTTACATTGTTTAATCTTTCATATCTTTTAGATACATAATTTTTGTCAGCAGTAGATGCAAATGCTGAGTTCATAGCGAGAATTTGTTCTCTTTCATTTATCTTCAAAGGTCTAGATACGATTCTTGGTGCATGAACTGCTCTTCCGCCTCTTGCCTGATTTATTTCAGCTCCTACCCAATAAAATTGTTCTCCTCTTCTCCACATTGCCTTTCTTGGAACTCTCGCGATACCCTTACCATAATGTCCTTTCCAGTCATGTCTCAAGTGACTTATTGTTCCAGAAGCAGAGTGTCTTCTTCCCGCAGTTTTAGAAGGAGAATAAGGAGAATATTCTTTAGAGACTTCATAATATTTTTGGGCTAAGTCTTCTCTTACACGAGTATCAAAAATCTTAGGCATCTGAACATCTCCTTTCTTATTTCCAGATAAGTCGTAAATTATTGCTTTCATGCGCAATGTACCTCCAAAAGATCATATTTTTTCCTTGTTTGTTTTAATGTAGGTCTTATTGGTTGTGTGACTAAAATTTGCCTCTTAGCTGGACCCTGTACACTTCCGTGAACTATAATATATTGTCCATTAACTTTACCATATTGTCTAAACGGTTTAGTAAACAATTTTTCTCCAGAAATTCCAGAAGATAAAATTTTCAGATTATAATGGACGCGGGAAAACATTCCAAGCTGTCCAGAAAGTGGAACTCTAAATATAACTCTTGCAGGATGCCAAGGACCCAAACTTCCTGGTTTTCTTATACCCTTTTCAGATTTATGAGCCTTCAAACTTATACCAAATCTTTCAACTGGACCAGAAAGACCCTTACCTGTCGTCAATCCTCTGACATCAACTAAATCTCCCTTCCAGAAATCTGAAAGAAGTATTTCTTTTCCAATATAATTCTTCACATTAGCTATTTTATCTTTTCCCCCAATAGCAACTTCAATAATATCAGGAGTTTTTTTTATATCATTATTTTTAGGTATGGAATAAATTAAAGCATGGACATCATCAAAGTCTTTAATTGAATCGAGAACATTTACATTAGCAATATTTTTGGTAACTTTAACTATCTTTTTTAATTCTTTATCATTTGAGAAAATAAATTCTTGAGAAACTTTTCCATTTTTGTAAAATCTGACAGAATAAATTTTCATAGGAGGAATTTCAAGAACAGTAACTGGCACAGCAAGTTTTTTACCAGGGGTCATAGATTTGGGAGTTCCATCCTTAACAATAGCTGTAGCCATTCCAGCTTTATATGCGATAAACCCTTTCAAACCCTCTCCTGGAACTACATCCCAGTTAACACTAGGTAAAAATCTTTTAGCCCTTACGCGAGGCCAAAATTGCAAACTTCCGTATCTTGGTCTTGATAGTTTTGACATATTCCATTGTTTTTATGGCGCAACTCTTCCAAATTTAGGGACATTTAGCGTTAGCAACCGCAAATGTCTATTTTCTACGATTCTCTTCTAGAAATTGAGTATTTAAACTTTGCTTATTTTTTTGCAAAGTTTATGCCTGAAAATTCACAGATTTTCTATGTATAAATCTTCGCGTCAGTTTATTCCTTCACGCAAATCTAAAATATAAATTCCTTAATTAAAAAAAAGAAAAAAAGAAATTATTTTTATTTGGATATCTTTTTATTGATATGGTTTACACCTAACATAAAATAGTTAGATGCAATAACCAAATGCATTATGAAAGAAGACCAATTACCCCAAGAGATAGTGAATGCAACAACCAACATTATCACGATTGGTGGCCATACACTATGTTGAAGTTTCCATTTAGCAAGAATCGCTATACCGAATACTATTTCAGATAGTATCAATACCCATGCCCAGAATGTAGGTGACCAGGAAAACAAAGCGTTTCCAGAAAGCATTTTGATAACAGTATCAGAACCATTTACAAACAGTTTCGTCAGTCCAGGAACAAGCATTAGCAATCCAAGCAAAATACGATTCACATTTCCAGCGTTTTTATTAAACATATTACCTCCCAAATAGCTTAAAGAAAAGATTATTTAAAATTATGCAGATTTACCCTTTCAAATCAAAATTATATGTTTTATCAACACCATCAACATTTAGGTTTCTGACAATCTTTCCAAGTCTGATTGCCCCTTCTCTCATTTTGATGGGGTCTTTTTCATTAGGGTCTGAATCTATATCATTTATTTCAAAGTTATGTTTTACTTCAGCGTTCTTAAAATCGGATACGTCAAAAAATAATTTTTTTGCAAAGTCTGGATTTTTAGTTTTTAATTTACAAAAATCAACTTTTGGACCATCTTTAGATGAGCTACCTGGTTTTGCAGATTTCGGAGCCTTTTGTTTTATTTTCAATTCGCTTTGGTCAGTTGAGAAAGACAAAGCAATAAACGCCCGAGGAATATCATCACATATCTGAATTATTTCTTTGCCAGTAAGTTCTCCTTCAATAGCATACTTCTTAACCCCCATAAATTGACTTATACTTTTATAAATTATATTGGGCGGAAGTTTATTTGTTGAGATTATAACTCCTTCAACTTTCGCTTTTTCATCTCCTAACTCTTCAGCACATGCTCTTACGAATTCATTAGCATATTCACTAGTTGTAACAAATGAGAATCCATCTTTAGATTTTTTTGCTTGAACAATAGCTTTATCTTTGAAAATACCTCTGCTATATTTCTCAAACTGAAGATGCGAATAAAAATCAGTTTTTTTCTCGTATATTTTTTGTATAAAAAAATTCATTATCTAGTTTAATTACCTCCCTTTATAAATTTTTCAAAATTAACTTCAATTCAATTTGAATTTTTAAGAACCTTTATATACTAAAAAGCCGTCGGTAGAATATGGCCATCTCAAATAAAGATGTAAGAAGAGTTTTTATTGCAGGTTTACTATTGCTGTTGATAGTTCTATCCTTTCTCATAGTTAAGTCAATAATGCTCTCAATAATCGGAGGTTTGATTCTCGCTTATGTTTTGTTACCGATTTATCGTAGTATAAATAAAAAAATATCTTCAAGAAATCTATCGGCTGGAATAATGTGTCTTCTAGTCATCTTAATTATTCTTGTTCCTTCGTGGTATGTTATGCCCATGGTCACAGGGCAAATATTCGAGTTATTTAGCTCAAGTCAAAATATAGATTTTTCTCAAGTAGTGATTAAGATATTTCCCACAGCTCAACCAGCATTCCAAGAGAAGGTAACTCTTATAGTTATAAAGTTCATAGGAAATTTCACGTCTGGAATAATTAACTACTTAATCGGATTTTTGCAAAATCTACCAGCAGTTATTTTTAATCTCGCAGTAATTCTTTTCGTATTTTATTTTACTCTAAGAGATCATGAAGAATTTGGAGATTTCATTTCAGGAATATCTCCATTCAAAAAAGAAAAGGAAATAGTTTTGATAAATAAATTCAAAGGGATAACTTCGGCAATCATATTTGGTTACATAATTGTTGGAGTGATTCAAGGTCTGGCTCTTGGACTCGGGTTTTTAATCTTTGGAGTGCCTAACGCTTTGATTCTCACCTTTCTCGGCATCTTTGCATCTATGTTGCCGTTGGTAGGTCCGTGGTTAATATACTTACCAATAACTGTCTTTATGCTCCTCGGCGGTCAAATGGGTTCTGCAATAGGTTTCGGGCTTTATTGTATTCTCTTCGTATCCACCATAGATAATTTTCTTAGACCTTATATAGTAGCCAGAAAAACTGGGACATCTCCAGTCATAGTTATGGTTGGTATGATTGGAGGAATATTCATATTCAATGTTCTAGGTATAATTCTTGGACCCTTGATACTTTCATACCTCATATTATTTTTAAGAGCATATAAGGATGGCACAATTTCAGATTTGTTCGCATCTACGGAATAATTTTAAAGAGTAATTTATTTATTATATGATGCGGTTAAAAATTCGTTCTTTGAATATAAGTTCTGGAAAACCAATAGCATTTATACACGAAGATTATGCGAAAAAACTCAATATTTCAACAGGCGATAGAGTTATAATTTCCAAGAATGGAAAAAAAGTCACAGCAGTAGTAGATTTGGCCAAAGGAATCATACATAAAGGAGAGATCGCACTTTCTAAAGAAATAAATTTATTGTTGGGAAATAATCATGAAGACTATGTAGATATTTCAATATCTTCTTCGGCAGAGGGTTCAAAAATTTTACAGGAGAGAATTTCTTGTAAAGAATATTCTCAAAAAGAACTCGACGCAATACTTTCAGACATAGTAAACAATCGTCTTTCAGAAGCTGAAATAGCTTATTTTATTTCTGGGGTAAATCATTGTGGGATGTCTGAAAATGAAACTTTAATGATGACAAATGCAATAGTAAAAACAGGTCAGAGAATAAAGTGGCCTTACAAAATTGTAGCAGATAAGCATTCTATCGGAGGTATTCCTGCAAACAGAACTACGCCTTTAGTCGTATCAATTTGCACGGCTGCCGGAATAATAATGCCTAAAACTTCTTCGAGAGCGATTACTTCCGCATCAGGAACGGCAGACACAATAGAAGCAATTTCACCAGTTAATCTTTCAATAAAAAAATTAAAAGAAGTAGTTAAAAAAACAAATGGCTGTCTCGCTTGGGGAGGATCTCTCGGATTAGCTCCCGCAGACGACAAGATCATAAGAGTTGAAAAGATACTTCGTATTGATCCAGAACCTCAACTTTTGGCATCAATCCTAGCTAAAAAAGTTGCTGTTGGAAGCACACATGTTCTCATAGATATTCCTTATGGTTATGGTGCAAAAGTATCCCAATCAAGAGCAGAGCACCTTAAAAAAATGTTTGAATCTTTAGGGAAAAAATTAAAATTAAAAGTAATAGCGGTAACCACCGAAGGATTTGAACCGATAGGAAATGGAATAGGTCCAAATCTTGAAATTAAAGATATCTTAAGGGTTTTGAAACAAGATAATTCTCCAAGAGATTTAGAGATCAAGGCAATTTATCTTTCAGGACTTATTTTGGAGATGGTTGGAAAATGTAAGAAAGGTTTTGGCCAATTAAAAGCTCGTGAGATTTTATACTCTGGCCAAGCATATAAAAAATTCTGTGAGATAATAACGGCTCAAGGAGGAGATGTAAAATTCTGGCTCCCAGAATCAAAATATAGCAACACTATAATTTCAAAGAGTTTTGGAAAAATAATTAGAATAGAAAATCAGCAACTGAATTATTTGGCAAGAATTTTAGGTTGTCCAAATGATAAGGCGTCAGGTATATATCTTTACAAACACACAGGAGATAAAGTTTTCAAAGGAGATAATTTAGTGACTCTATATTCGGAATCAAAAGAAAAATTAAAAGAGGGCATCAAATTCTTCAAAAACAATAAATCTATTACTATTGATTAGCGAACACAAATCTTTTTATATCAAACCTCATAAAAAATTACATGGGAAAAGAAGAAACATATATTGATGGGACAGTTGCATATATAAAAAAGAATCTTCAAAAAGGATACAATCGCGAATCTTTGAAATGGGCATTAATGAATCAAGGAAAACCTCGTATGGAAATTGAAAAAGCATTCAAACAGGCAGAAGCTGAAATAGCACGAGAAGCTCAAATGGCGAGACAACATCAGGCATCAATGGCCCCAATTCCAACAATAGAGCCCCTCAGGGAAGAACCTAAGAAAGGTTTTCTATCAAGATTGCTTGGATTTAGTTAATAACTTTTAAGTTAGTCATAATCATTTAGTAATTAAATTGTAAACATTTTCGATAGAGAAAAATTAATCAAATCAGAGTCACCAATAGACTCGAAGGAGAATTCAAGAGTGGATTTACAAGTGTCTGGGATGGACCGACTGTAAAAGTCACCTGTCGTCTGATTAAGTCTCTGTCGAGCTGAAGATTATTCGGATTTTTTTTCGTGTAATATAAATAAGGGGTTTGTCCAGTAATCTCAAAATTCATAGAATTAGTTTCTTCAAGTAGTACTGGATATCCTTGCCATTCGCTCCCTATTGATGCAATCCAAGGCATAGTAGCACTCATCAAAAACTGAGGAGGTTCCCAGTTTATCAAATCAGAAGATAATGAAAAATAAAATCCTGATCCAGGACTAGCAAGATTATTCCAAACTCCAGTCATAATATATTTTCCTAAATAATAATTATATGTCAAACTATTCGCATATTTTTGAAGATTTGATTGAGAAACTACTTGGCACAAATGATTAGCTGGATTGACAACAGAAGCAAAGTAAGGGTGTATGGGGACATTGTTGAATCCGGTGCCGTCCCAAAATCTCCAACTTGTGGGGTCAGCAAGATTTTGCGTCCTCATAGGACATGAACCCCAAGTCTGTACATTCTGATAGGGTTCAACTTGTAAGAAAGCATAATAATATCCATCTTTCTGAATTATATTGCTCGGATTAAAATAACCATAAGGCATTCCATTATTAGCATTACCAGTATAGGGATATGGGATGGAAGCAATCAAATGATTTGGGGCAGAATTTTGAGTGTATGTAAGGCCAGAGTCAGTAGATACAGCAGAAGTTATAGCATTGTACCAGCAACTAGGATAATCTATACATGTCGAGGGAGCAGATGAAGGTGGATAAATATGTCCATGATATTCATTGTGAACCAATCCATAAATTGTCTGACCATCTAAAGTATAAGTAGAAGCAAGCCATTCATGGTCATTATATTGTGAAGGATCTGGATTCAAATCCGAGTTCAGGATAATCTCACAGGGATGATTAAGAGTATTTAGACTACTCCCAATAAATCTTCTATTAGTATAATGTGAATCTATAAGTTGTATATTTCCATTAATATCTTTAAATGCCCTTGCAGACATATCTGGGATATCGTCGTCAGCGCATCTCTGAGTAGTCCAATTAAAGACGACTTCCTCTGGACCAAGAGAAATAGATATTTGTTGTGCTGACACAATTTGAAAAAAATAGAATATTAATAAAAAATAAATCAAAAAAATAAATTTTTTCATAATAAACCTAAACTAACTAATAATTTAAATATACTCTTTAAAAATTACTATTTGAGTATTCCGATTACTACAACATAAATGTTGGAGTTTCCAAAGATATCAAGTTAGGTAGTCCGAAATTTACGCCTGCGCCCGGATTACTTTAATTTGAGTGAAACGAAAATTTAAGTTGCCGATAACCCTAGTTAGCGAGCACTTCGATTCCAGAATTTACGCCTGCGCCCGGAATCGAACCGGGAAATCCCGAAGGAAACTGGTTCTCAAGACCAGCGGAGTACCATTGTCCCACACAGGCACGCACAATTAAAATCCAAACCTCTCTTTTAAACTTTATTAAAGAGTAGTCTAAAGTAGAAAAATATATAGAGAAATCTCTCTACTAATTAACTATTTAATTAAAAAAAATAAAATCAAAATTAATCAAATAGTGATGCTAATCCAGCTGCTGATTCAGAAGGTTTCTCTTCTTTCTTCTCTTCTTTTGCAGGTGCAGCAGATGATGTAGCTCCCGCAGAAGGTGCAGCCATAGCTATATTTGCATTTTCAAGTTCTGCTCCAATGTCAACTCCTTGCAAACTCGCAATTAAAACTTTAAGTTTGGATTCGTCAACTTGGCTCCCAGTAGCATGAATTACTTTTTTCAGATTTTCTTCATTTACCGGATGTCCGAGCTTGTGCAATAGTAATGCTCCGTAGATGTATTCCATTAAATTCCCTCCTTTATCGTTTGATTGTCGCATAATCTATTAATTGCTTTTTCTTCAACAGCAGCTTTTGCTAAGAAGTACTTAACTGTTTTTTGAGTAGGATATTTAACAGCAATAGCAAATCCGAGAGATTTTTTAATCATGTTTTTTAAAGATTCAAGAGTTCCAACTTTATCAATGACTAGACCTGTAAAGACTTTATCTTCCTTTGAATCATATGCTGCTATAGGAATAAAACCCACTTTCATAGGGCTCACATTTAATTTACCAAGAACACTAGCCACATTTGCTTTGATTGCTTCATTTTTTTTGACGACTGTAGCTCCCTTTATGATTTCAAGTTTACCTTCTGTAACTTTAACTTTTAAACCAACACCACTTAATTCAGAAATTGCAGGTCCAGCTACAAGTTCAGTTGGTCCAGGTTCAACATCAATATCATAAGGAGCTATATCTCCTGTTTTAGCTCTTCTCGAGCTCTGAAAATCAATAAGCATACCTGCAAGTTCAAATGGTTCAATATCAGAAAATAAAATTACATAATCGGATTCAAGATTCTGTTTAAGCTGTTGCATAGCTCCCTTTTCAGTCATTTCAATCGCCTTAGATATTGTAGATTTCTTAGCAACTTTCAAATCAGCAGCACCACGAAGTTTCTTTTTAATCTCGTGAAATTGTTTTCCTGGAAGACCTTTGCAAGACGCAAGCAAAATAGTCCTATTTCTCTGCATTTTATGGGCAAGTTCTTTAACCAGTTTCTTCTTTTCTTCAGAAACAGTAGAAACTATTTTTTCGTTTTTCATTATTTAATTTGTACCTCAATAGGTTTAGTCATTGTGAATTTAACAAGAACATTCTTCACATTATCTCTTTTTGTAGGCAAGGCATCAACTAAACCTTCATAAATAGATTTAATATTTTCAATAATATTCTCATCTTTCATTTCAGTTTTCCCAACAGCAATCTTAACATTACCTTCTTTAATTCTTATTTTTGCAGATTTTCCAATTTGAGCAAGAACTTTCTTCACTTCTTCAGGAGTATCTTGCATCATGACTCCTAATTGTGGAGAAGGCATTTTTCCAGCAGGACCTAAAACCTTACCAAACGATGTAGCTACGGCAGGCATCAGAGGAGCGTGAGCTATAAAATAATCATAATCTTTTACAAGGTTCTTCAATAGTTTCTTATCGCTAAATTTCGCAAATTCAAGTTTTGTAACTGTTTGAACTAAATCGCTTTTAGCATTCAAAAAAGCGCAGATCCTTTTTTCTTTTACTTTATGGGGAACATTAACGATAACGGATATATTGGATTTTCTAAAATCAATTCCTTTAAGATTCACAATTAAATCAACCGTCTGATTGAACTTTCTTTCCTTTTCTTTTCTCAATTCTACTAATGCTTCTTTTAATTCCATGTTTTGTGTCTTCTACGGTATGCTTCGTCTCTTAGAAACCAAGAGTCAAAGACGTAGTTATATTGACATTTTATGTTAAAGAAAATGCTTTATAAATTTATTGTTTATCTAAAATTCCCAAATATTCTTTAATTCTCTCAATAGTTTGAGGAATTATAAATTGCTCAATCTTCTTCTCAAAAATTTCATGTAGCGAAGCAAATTCAGAGATACGATAGTAATTTGCTCTTTTGTCAACAATCATTAAATCACGTAAACGTTTCAATTGGCGACGAATGTTGCTTTCAGCAATACCTCTTATTTCAAGAGAATGTTCTTTTCTTTTATTAGTAGCCAAATCAACAACTTCAAATGAAGTGAGTTCACGTTTTTCTTTTCTCGCATCATCAAGCACCAACAAAACATCAACGATAACATCGCGCGAATCTCCTGGTTGCAATAACCCCAAACTTAAACAAATTTTTCTAATAAGTTCCCTTTTACTCGAGTCATAAGGTCTCTCATATTTTCTTAGGGTAATCTCATGTAATGGAATATCTTTCATGTTTAGAATAATAAAATATATTTTAGATTAGTTAGTCTAAACAATTGAAAATCCGAGATTTTAATATTGTTTAACTCACTCTTGTTTTGTGAGCGAACGCGAGTAGTGTGAGTTGAAATCATAGAATTTGAATAACAATAATGATTATAAATCTACCTCACAAAAAACGATAATGGAATTAGTTGCATTTTTAGGAGAAGATAAGGAAAATTGGGGGCAAGTAAATGGTTTAATAAATAGAGGAGATTGGGAAAAAATAATATTAGTAAAATCAAAATCTTCGGAAGATTATGAAGCCCCAAAAGAATCAGATATAGTTATCGTAGACACATCAAAACCACTAATAGAATTAAAAGAAGATATAATAAACAAATTAAGAAAGAAGTTTGAAGGTTTTGACGTTCATGTTTCAATCGCATCAGGCACAGGAAAAGAACACATGGCTCTAATTTCAGCACTATTATCCCTTCCCGTAGGTATACGTTTAGTAGTTTTCACAAAAAACGGAATAGAATTTATCAATTAATTATAAAATTAATAAACCATTTACCAGTCATAGCAATTATTAGGAAAAGAATAAACCAAGTTATCCAAGAATAAGCTTTCTTGCCCCATTCTGATCTTCCCGTAATTCCAGCAATTGTCAAATAAAAGAATCTTCCGCCGTCAAGTATAGATACAGGAAGCATATTCATTAAGGCAACAAGAATATTTATCATAACAATCCACCATAATAAATCATAAATGAATTGCACAAAATCTCCATCCCATGTAGTTTCATAATAAATATTAGGATTCTTTATTTTACTAATTACTACATTCATCTTGCCCTTGAATCCTTCTGTTCTTTGAGAATAGAATACAATTCCTAAGTAAGCTTTATCATTTTTTTCGCTAAGAGTCACATCATAAGACATTTCAGCACCGTCTCCATTAAGAGTTATAATGCGAACATTTCTATTTGGAGCAAGTCCAGATAGCACATAAGATAAATCTTTTTGACTTTTTACAGATTTTCCATCAATAGATTTGATTGCCCCAATCAGTTTCGCATGAAGTGCCGGAGCATCATCAAAAACAACAATTTGTTTATTATTCATTAAAATTTCTTTAGATAATCCTTTTTCCGATGAATAATATTTTTTGCCAGAAACTACTATTTCATTTAGTCCTTCAACAGTTGAGTTAGGGATATTTTGCATATTCGTAATTGAAACATCTCCTACGTGAGTTATATCTGAAACATTAACAACACTTTGTGCATAAGCGTTAAAGATAACTCCTCCGGGAGTAAAGCTCAAAGCAAAAAAGCCCCAAAGTAATAATCCAAATATAATTGTCATCAAAACATTAGCAAAAGTTCCAGCAGCTAAAATTGAAAGCTGATGTTTCTTAGGAGCCTTAGCCATTTGTTTTTCATCTGGTTCAACAAAAGCTCCAAAGAATGGTCCAAAGAAAGCCAAGCCAGTAGTTTTAACTTTTATTTTCCATAATCTTGCGAAAATTCCGTGTGAAAATTCATGCGAAACAGCGACGATTGCTAAAGCAACTAAAAAGTATGTAAAATATAAAGGGGGAAAGAAAGATTCAAGTCCGAATAATTTTGGGAAATAAGGAATCAAAGGCGCAATAGGTGGCAAGTTTTTCAATTCTTTCGGTATTGGCGAAGTAACATAAATCCACACAGTTTTTGAAATCATCCAAAGAATTGAAATCATTAAAATATATCCTGAAGTTATAACTACATAGCTCAATGGTTTCAAAAATCTCTCAAACTTTTTAACTGTCCAATCCATCAGCTTTATGCCGACTTTAGTGTGGTATAAAAACATCCAACCTTGTCTTTTCAAGCTATCTTTATTTTTTCTTAATACAAAAAAAGCAATGACACAAAAAAGTATCATAAACACTACATCGTAAAATACTAATGATCCCATTATTGTGATATATTATTTGTTCTTTTTAATGCTTACGGGTCTAAAGTTGTGCTTACCACATCTTCTACATACAATTGTTTTAGAAATAACCTTCAAAGATTCAGTTCTCATTTTCTGTCCACAATTCTTGCAAACAAACATATTTTTGAATAATCTTTGCATAGCTGCTGGTAATTTTGTTCCCATATTAGTTCATTATCCTCATTACAACTCTCTGACCTTCAACATCCCAGTATTCAACTTGTTGTTCAGCAAATAGTTTATCCTTCAATTCATCATCATAAATTAAATCAATAGTTTCAAAATTCTCTAAATCCATAACACTTACCCGGTCACCATTAACTGTAAGAATTTGAGCTCTTTTTTTCTCAACCAAAGGCACTTCCATATTTTCACTTCCTGGAATAACTCCTATTCTTTTTTTCCTATCAAATATTCCTACGACTTCCATCCTACATTTCATACTTCCATGTTTTCCAGTTTTACTTTGATCATTAGTTTTCACGACGCATGGAATCCCTTCCCACAATAAAGTTGTTCCGGGTTTAGCATGTAATGCTGAAATTAATTTTAATACCATTAGCAACCCCCAACAAAAAACATTTATAAAACCTTCTATTCACGTTCTGAATATTTAAAATCAAAGATTTTTTAAAGCATCTATTATGATGGAAGCATATGAGCGAATCAAAAATCAAATCTGAGCTAATAAAAAACGGAGACTGTATAGAGATATCATTTACAGGATTTGTGGATGGAAAACCATTTGACTCCAACATAGCAGAAGATTTGAAAAGAATAAATCCTCAGACAAAACCTGAAAAAACAATACTCTTTGTCGGAAAACGCATGGTAGTCCCAGGACTTGACGATTCATTTATAGGAAAATCGCTAAATCAGAAATACATCATAAAAATTCCTTACTCTCAAGGCTTTGGCCCAAGAATGACTTCCCTCGTTAAGACCATTCCTTTAAAGGTATTTGCCGGACAGAAAGTTTATCCTACTCCTGGAGCAGCATTTGTTTTTGATAATCAATTAGCGAGAGTAATAGCAGTTTCTGGAGCAAGAGTCATAACAGATTTTAACAATCCTCTTGCAGGAAAAGATTTGGAATATCAGTATACTATCACTAATTTCGTAACGGATCTAAAAGAAAAAACTGAAACTGTCTGCAAGTTGCTTTTCAGATTTGTTCCAGAAACAGCAGTATCTGGAAACGAAGTCACCATAAAAGGTCCAGCTATATTGAGTAAGATAATCGAACAAAGTCAAAAAACATTCAAAGAGCTCATAGGCACAGAAATTTTATTTCAAGAAGCAGAACTTCCTAAGAAAGAAGAGAAAACTCCACAACAATCCTTATAAATCCGTCATAATTCGCTAATAAATGGTGAATGATTTTATAGATTCAGATTTAAAGAGCGTATCTACTATCGACAAAGAATTAGAACAATTAGTTCAGAAACAAGGTGCACGCGTTAAAGTTATTGGTTGTGGTGGAGGTGGTGGAAATTCCGTTTCAAGAATGAAAGAAATAGGAATAAAAGGTTGCGAAGTTCTAGCAATAAATACTGATGCGCAGGATTTACTATACACAAGTGCCGACGCAAAAATTCTAATTGGTCGTGAATTGACAGGAGGTCTCGGTGCAGGAAGTAATCCAAAAATAGGAGAAGAAGCAGCAAAAGAATCTGAACAAGAAATAAGAAAAAGATTATCCAACGCAGATTTGGTTTTCATAACTTGTGGTCTTGGAGGAGGAACAGGAACAGGGTCGGCTCCAGTAGTAGCAGATTTGGCTAAAAAAGCAGGAGCATTAGTCATAGCAATAGTAACTCTCCCATTCACAGTAGAAGGTCAGAAAAGAATAGAGAACGCGCAATATGGTTTAGAACGTTTGGAACAAATCGCAGATACATTAATAGTAGTTCCTAATGATAAACTTTTAGAGTTAGCCCCCGAGTTACCAATTCAGACGGCTTTCAAAGTTGCCGATGAAATTCTAACAAATTCTGTAAAAGGAATAGCAGAATTAATTACTTCAGCAGGATTAGTTAATCTTGATTTTGCCGACGTCAAAGCAGTAATGTCCGATGGAGGAGTATCTCTAATTGGAATAGGTGAATCATCAAGTGCAAATAATCGCGCAACTGAAGCAGTAGAAAGAGCAATACATAATCCTCTTCTTGATGTAAATATAGAATCTGCGAAAGGAGCTTTAGTAAATGTAATTGGTGGGCCAGACATGTCTCTTGATGAATATAGTCAAGTCATGGCCATAGTAAGCAGAAAAGTTCCTCAAAATGCAAAAATAATTTCTGGAGCGAAAATATCTCCAGATATGGAAAAAAATATCAAAGTTCTTTTGATAGTTACAGGAGTAAAAAGTCCTCAAATACTCGGATCCAGTTCGGCATACAAGTCTAAAGAAAATACAGATTTAGGATCGGAGTTAGGTATAAATTTTGTAGAGGAATAATTTTTAAACACCCTAATCTCTAAATCCTCATGGAAAAAATAAAATCTTTTTTCTCTCAATGTAAAAGAGTATGGTACATTTTGAGAAAACCGACTAAAGAAGAATTTCTCTCAATATCTAAAATTTCAGGTATTGGCCTTCTTGTTTTAGGTCTCGTAGGTTTTCTAATCGGTTCAATAATGAAATTGTTTGGTTAAATGAAACTCAGAGCAATTTATTTCTCGACTTATAAAATCCTAATCTTTTTTGTTCTTTTTCCAATTGTATCGTGTAATCTTCGACAGATATTGTGCAGAACTAAGATATTGTGTAAAATCCAATAATATGATAAAATTTATATACCCTAAAAATTCTTCTTGATTACTACTTCTTGTTATCAAGTCGTAGTCGGAACTCATAAAAATGATTTTCATATTAAAGGTAACAACAAATAAGGAAGAACGTGCGATGGAAATGATATACGAACGTGCAATAAAAAAGCAGTTACAATTGTTTTCCATAGTTAGACCTCATGGTTTGAAAGGATATTTGATTCTAGAAGCAGCAGATCGTGATTCTATAGAGGAAGCAGCTTTCAATTTACCCTATGTAAAAGGAATAATTGGAAAGACTGTAACTTACGAAGAAGTCAAAAATATGATTGCTCCAGAAGTAAAAGACATAAACATAGAAATAGGAGATATAGTAGAGATGATAGCAGATCATTTCAAGAACGAAAAAGGAAAAGTAACTCGCGTAGATAAAAAGAAAGGAGAAGTAGTAGTTTCGCTTTTGGGAGCAGCTGTTCCTATTCCAGTTACCGTAAAAATAGATAACGTAAGAGTTATAAGGCGTGAATCTGAGCAATCAGAACAAACAGGAGAAGAAAATGCCAGTTATTAAACTTATAGTCGACGGTGGGGCAATGAAACCAGGCCCAACAATAGCTCAGCAATTAGGTCCAATGGGTATAAATATCGGAAAAGTAATTGAAGATGTCAACAAAGCAACTTCCGGATTCAAAGGAGTTAAAGTCCCAGTCGAATTAAATGTAGATGCAAAAACAAAGAAGTATGAAATTAAAGTATCTTCTCCTCCAGTTTCAGAATTGTTAAAGAAAGAACTTGGACTTGAGAAAGGTTCAGGACAGGCAGGCAAAGTTAAAGTTGCGAATGTGGCAATAGAACAAATAATAAGCATAGCAAAGACAAAGCTTCCAAATATGTTAGCTCGTGATTTGAAAAATGCTGTCAAATTAGTTCTAGGCTCATGTGTTTCTCTCGGTCTTTTGGTTGAAAATCAAAGTCCTGTTGAAGTTATTCGCGAAGTTAATGAAGGTAAATTTGATAATGAAATTTCAAAAGAAAAAACAGAAGTTTCCCCAATTAAGAAAGCAGAATTAGAAGCATATTTCATAAAAGTCAAATCCACTCAGGAAGCTCGCGCAAAAGCAGAAGCAGAAGCAGCTGCAGCAGCAGAAGCAGCCAAAGCAGCAGCAGCCCCAACTGCGACGCCAGGAGCAACAGCCCCTACAGCAGGAACAACTCCTGCGGTTGCAACGCCTGGAGCAAAAGCAGAAGCGCCAGCAAAAGCTCCAGCAAAGAAATAATTATTTATTTTCTTATTTTATTTTCACGCACAAATTTAAATACATTCAAAAACAGAAATTTATCTGGGGGATATGGGGTAATCTGGTTAGCCTTCGAGGTTTGGGACTTCGCGATCCCGGTTCAAATCCGGGTATCCCCATTTAATAACTCGTAGCAAGTCATTAATCTGTTAAATTTATGTTTGTTGTGCCTTATTCACAACTATACTCTGAGCCTATGATGGGAGTCGAGCAAGATAGCTCGAAATTATATCTTATTCTAATTTCAATAGTTTAGTATAATTTAAAAACCCTCAATTTTAAACTCTATTATGGTTAGGACAAAAAAAGTAAAAGCAGCCGGTAAATTCGGCGCAGGTTATGGAACCTCTTTGAGAAACAGGTTTAATGCGATAGACTCTTTACAAAGAAAAAAACAGAATTGTCCTCACTGCAAAAAACCAGGAGTAAAAAGGCTTGCTGCAGGAATATGGCATTGCGAACATTGTGGAGCACAATTCGCAGGTCACGCTTATATATTAAACAAGTAAGCAAAAATTTTTAAACTAAAAATCCAAACTTTCATTATGGCTCAATACAAATGTTTCAAATGTGGAAAATTGATTTCTAACAAGGCTCTCGATAAAAGATTCAATTGTCCTCACTGTAATTCAAAAATATTCTATAAACCAAGGACTCATGTAGTCAAGATAAAGGCAATTTAAAATGAATCAGGCATCTCAAATAGATGAGGAAACACAACAGAAGTTTCATGAATTACAAGTCTTAGAAAATAACATTCAAAATCTTCTCATACAAAAACAAACCTCTTCAATGGAATTTGGAGAAGCCTCAAATGCTCTTGATGAAGTCAGAAAATCCAAGAATACAATATACAAAATGATTGGTTCCATAATGGTTGTTGTCGATAAGGAATCCACAATAAAGGAACTTGAAGAAAAAAAGAAAATCCTAGAGCTAAGAGCAGAATCAGTGTCCAAACAGGAAAAGACTTTTGAAACAAAGGCTCACAATTTGCAACAAGAAATAAAAAAACTTCTTGAAACAAAATCTCCGACGGAAAACAAAAAATAAAATATTTTAAGAATATAGTTTAACGCACGATAATATTTATATACTGCACTATTCAAAAAGAAGTATGGCATTTAATTTCAAAGGAGTATTTAACAAACAACAATCAGGAGATGATTATGTTGAACTTGATGTTTCAGCTCCAAAACCTCAAAAAGAGAAAATCAAGATTAGGCCATTTACCTTAAAAAAATATGATGATATTAATGAAATTCTTGCAGCATTAAGGGAAGGTTATACCATAGCATTTATTGATATACGTCAATTGAAAAGCAAAGATATTATAGAGCTTAAGAGAGCAGTGACAAAAATTAAGAAAACAGTTGATGCTATGGAAGGTTCAATCGCAGGCTTCGGAGAACATGCAATCATAGTTGCTCCAGAATTTGCAGAGGTTTGTAGAGGCCCAGCAATACCAGAGTCTAAATCTTCTTCAAATGATATATTGATGTAATTTTGCTCACCATATTTTCTATATTACCTTAAATATTTTTCAAGATGATTATTAAATTTTAATAATTTCAAATTTTTATTTTTCAGAGATTATTATTCATTCAGGGCTTACGGAAAACATACTTCTTATGGTTACAACTATTGTTGCAGGAACAAGCAATACTAATAAAGCCCCTAAAGTTGAAGATACTATGTTGCCAATTTCCCAATTAAGAAATTCTATATTTCTCACTCCAGCAGTCCCAGCATAACTTACGATAACGAGAGAAACAGCTGCAGTCATAAATTTAGAGAGGTCATTAGGAGATACACCTATAAATCCGACAATAAATCCAAGAATAAGAAGCAATCCTAAAACAATAGGATTCAGATGTCCAAAAAGAGCACTCAGCATACCTCCAACAAGAGCCAGAACAACCCCTATGAGAAAAGCCCACGCACTAAAAACATTTTCTTTGTCTCTGATAGCCATGTCCTATAATATCTAACTCTCTAACTTCAAAGTAAATAAACTTTACTAAAAATAAATGTTTACAAAAAATAGGGGTTCGTTTAATATGGAAATATTTAAATACCCCTGTAATTGCAGAGTTACAACACAAAATGAACTTTACAAAAGTTTTTTCGTTATTTGCATTGCTTACTTTAGCTGTTTTATCAGTTGGTGCTGTTAGTGCTGCTAATTGTTTAGAATTAATTCCTCTTTCAGTCCCTACATCTGTATTAAATAATGTTGGAACTTTTCAAGCAACATATAATTTAACAAACACTTTAAACAGTTGTACAACAAATAGAACTGTAGGCAGTATAACCTCTATCTCCAATGTAAGCGGAGTAATCGTTGGTTCTTGGAATTTCCTAATACCTTCAACTCAAATTGCTCCAAATCAAGGAGTTCCAATCACCGGAACTTTTACATTTAGTGGAGCACCAGTAACTGGATCATTAATCAGCACAATAAATATATTAGCAACTGGATCTTCTGGTTCAGAAACTTATTCTTTCTCACCAACCCCTATAAATTTAACATTTCCTCCATCAACTAATTTTTCAATAGCAGTTCAGGGAACACAACCATTTTCAATTGGACAAAATGTTTCTCTTATTGTAACGAACCCAAATGGATTATCAAACATAATCCTATCTGAAGTAGGCACAACATTATTTGGAGTAACTTTCTCACCTTTGACATTAACAAACGCAGTAAGTCAGACAGTTCAAACAGCATTGACAAATTTACAGAATCTTAAATTTGGTTTGAATACCCTTAATGTTCAAGCAATTTCAGGTTCACAAATAGCAACAGCAAACTTCAATGTAAAAAAGACATTCTGTTCAGGCAGTACAACTTCACAAACAAACTTAACTATCAAGAGTGTAGACTGGTCTAATGATGGAGCAGGCGACGAAGATAAATGGGAATTACTTGACGAATTAGAAATTGAAGTTGAAATAAAAAACGACAACAATGACAATGATGTAGATGCAGTTGTGGAGTTAGGTCTTTTTGACAATTCAGGAAAAAATGTTGCAGACGATTTAGTATTCATCGGAGAATCAGAAGAAGATGAAGAAAAAGTAGAAATCAACATAGATGAAGATGATGAAGCAACAGTAACATTCAAATTTAGAGTTCCTGCTGACTTTGATTCTGGAAATTATCATATGGCTGTAAAAGTATATGATGATGATAATGGTGAAAATAGCGCATGCAGAGACACATCAAATGATTTTGATAATTCATATTTCCAGAGTATAGACCTAATAAAAGCTTCAGATGAAGGAAGATTTATAGCAATAGGAGATTTCAATATAGATTCACAAATAATTTGTGGAAGCACATTAACGGGCCAATTCACATTATTCAATATTGGTGAAGATGATCAAGACAGAGTCAGAGTAACAATAAGAAACTCAGAGCTTAATATAAACGAACAAATTGAATTAACAAGCAATCTGGATAAGGGAGAGGAAGAAACAATGACATTTTCAGTTCAGATTCCCTCAACAGCAACAAATGGAAAAAAACAGTTGGAATTTTTCACAGAATATGATTACAAAAACGGAAAATACAGAGAAGAATCAGATGATTCAACAGAATATTCAGTTGAATTAATAGGATGTGCAGTAAATCTTGGAAATCCAAGTTCAAACACATTATTGACTGACATTTTGATTGATGCAAAACTTGATTCAGAGGCCATAGCAGGAGAAGAATTAATCGTAACAACCACAATCACAAACGACGGAAACTCAAAGATAACTTTCAAGATAGATGCAAATGAATTTGATGACTGGGCTAAACTCACAGACATAACAGGCGACTCTATCACATTAGATGCTGGAGAGAGCAAAGAAATAACTCTGAGCTTCATCGTGAATGAAGATGCATCTGGTTCGCAAGCATTCAACATAGAATTATCTTCAGCAGGAAAAATCCAAGTTCAGGAAGTAGAAGTCGAACTTACAGAAGCAAAGAAGTTTTCCATATTAAACTTCAAAGGAAACTCGGCTCTGTGGACAATAGGATTAATCAATTTGGTATTAATAATTTTGATAATCGTAATAGCAATCAGACTTTCAAGAAAGTAATAATTTTTAAGTTGTTCTTTGTTTATATCTAAATGATTTATTCCTATACCAAATCTATTTTAATTCGTTATTTTATTTTATTTATTTTGGGAATCGGAGGCCTCTTTTTAATCTATTTGATTATAACTCCTCTTACTTTATATCCAGTTTATTTCTTTCTCAATTTACAGCACGGAGCAATACTTCAGAGTTCAGGCATTTCAAGCGCATGCGATATCACTACAAGTCTTCAATTAAATTTTATTTCTTCAATATCTTGCGTAAAAACCACAATCTATTTCAGAGGATATTATGCAACATTAGTTCCAGCTTGCATAGCTGGAGCAGCAGTTTATCTCCTCTTAATTCTCAATTTAACTACACAGATGAATGTAAGCAAGCGACTAAAGAGTATATCATTTCTGATATTTTCATTTCTTCTCATAAACATAACCAGGATAATCATTTTTGCAAATATTTACACAAGTAAGGGTTTTGATTTCTTTGACATAGCTCATAGAACAACTTGGTATTTTGGAAGCACAGTTTTAGTAGTATTAATTTGGTTTTCAAATATTTTAATATTTAAAATAAAAGAAATTCCTATATATTCTGAGATAAAATCTGCATTTTCACATTTAAAATCAAATTCTAGTTTTTCTAACATCCACTATTGATTGAACTTGGAGTTTTTCAGTTGCTTCAAGTATTTCGCAATTAGAAACTGACACTCTATAACAGTTTTCTTCAATAGTTATCTTAGTTTCATTACCTTCAAAAATTTCAATAACTCTGTTCCCAGGTTTATTTTCACAGGTAACCCATTCATTTTTCTTTACAGGAACATCCCAGAAGTTTAGATTTCCTCCCATGACTTTCATTTGATTATCAGCAAGAAAACCAGATAAACCTCCGATAGCAAGAGGACCGGATTTACAGCTTTGAAGTCCTTCAGAATTAATGGCAACATAAGCCACCGCACCAGGTGCGAGAAGTTTAGATTTGTCTCCTTCAATAGAAACATTATTGTATCTCGGATCAGTTCTTATGTAAAAATTATAATTAATTAGTTTTCCGGCAATTTTAAGATAATAGTTATGATGAAATACTTTTATGTTTCCAACTTGTTCTTTGGAGAAAGTTAAACCTTCATATTCAAAATAATTTAAACTTTTGAAATAGGAACTAGCTATCACAAAAACTCCTATAAGAACTCCAAGGAATATTAGAACTCCAATTATCTCTTTCTCAATTTTTCTTTCCTTCTTTTCTCCTTTTGGAATCGATTTCATATTTGGTATTATTTTTCGTCGTTTTTAAAATTAATTGAGCTTAAGAAGATTATAGAGAAATGCGTCCACTTTCTTTAAATCTCCTTTGATGAATATACAGTTTTCTCTTTCAGTTACAGAGTTTCCTTCTGGTTCAATAACTATTAAAATTCCATCAATATCACAAGATAGTTCAGGAATATCTTTAGAACAAGAGCCATAACATGCCTCAGAAATTTTGGAAACATGATTTCCCAAGTTCAAAGCAATTTCCTGAATGGAAGCAGAATTATTCGAATCTATAAACAGGTTTTTATTTTCAAAATCAAATAATTTTTTAATCAAAGATAAATTTTCAAAATTCAAATCTTCTAATCCATAAGCAAATCTATATTTCGGAGTTCCAGAAACAAAATATGTCCAATATTGACCATCATATTGTAATCCTTCTGGTTTTTTTTGTTTAGTTATTCCAGTACCACTAATTGCAAAACCCAGAGTGCTAAGTAGAAGCAACCCTATGATAATCATTCCTCCAAGCCGTTTTCTTTTTCTTTGTTGTTTTTCTAAAAATGAAGCTGTCTGGATAGGTCTCATAATTAACTATGACAATCATCCTATAAAAATCTTTTCAAAGAATTATCGTCGACATTCTTAATAGAATTAAATAAAAAATAAAAAGGGAAGAAAAAAAATAAAAAAAATATTTTTCCCTATTTAAGCAGTAACAGAAACAGCTGCAGTTGCAGTTGTACCAGACAACTTGTCACCTACATTAGTTGTAGGGTTCTTAGTTGTTAAGTATGTGGCTGCATTAGCAGTATCAGCTTGTTCCCATCCAGCGACTAGAGTAGCAATCTTTGCAGTTGCCCAAGGGTTTGCCCATGTTTGGATAATCCATTCACCAGAACCTGCCTTAGAGGCAGCAGTCCATGATGCTCCACATCCAGCGCTACCAAGTAGGCTAGACGCAGCAGTATTAACACAGCTTCCTCCAACAACAATTAAGTTCTTGGTAGCCATGCCAGAATCTGCAAGTTGGTCATCCATAACTTTGACATTTCCGAGAGTTGTTACTCCACTTGTGGATAAACTATCTACATAAATTTGTGCAGCAGTCTGTTCATCAGGATAGCTAATAGCCATACTGTATTGATCAGAATCTGTTTCATCTGTTGTCACTAATGTTCCCCACTGGTCAAGCTTCTGATATAAGTCAGAATTAGATTCAGTTTGGAAACCGTTAGCTCCGTATGCAGTTCCACTCATATCAGCGTCGTCGTTCCAAGTGAAAGAGGCTTCGCTTATGCTTAACCCATTGTCACTTGTAGCACCGCCGGATGCTTCAATGATTAATGCTTCATACACATTCTGTTCGTCCTCTTCTTCGAAAAGAACTAAACCAGGTCGTGTAATAGCAGTACCAGAGTCCATCAAATAAACTGTAGTTGTGTTTATGTTTCCCGCACTTGTAAAGTTATAGGTAAGTCTACCTACTGTAGCTGTAACAGATGATGCTCCAGCAGCTGCAGTTGTATTAACAGCAGTTGTTGAGCTAGCAACTGAAAAGTTTGCAGCTCCACCAGCATTAGCAAGAGCTACGCTCGTGAAACCATCGCCATCAGGTAACATAACATTACTTCCTAATAATCCATTTGTTCCATCCCAAGAGGTAAGGTTAATGGTAATAGGTTCGTAGAATCCAAGGTTTGCACCTTTAGATGTCTCAATTGTTGGATAAAGTATCATACTATTTCCTGTTGATGTAGGCCAGTTCAATCTCACATTTTGCGAGTTATCTCCAGCTTTGTTATCAAAGTAAGATGTAGTATATATTTGTCCTTCAATATTGACAGTTCCAGATCCTTCCGAAGTAATATCTACATGGTATTTATCTCCTGTAATAACGTTCGTAAATACGACGCTATCAGAGTTATAACCATCTGTACTATTTGTAATCTCAGAAACTTCAACTAAAACTCCCTCATCTTCATTTCCAATCACAGCAAATGCTGATTCATTGATCTGTCCCATTTCTTGAACAATCAATCTCCATTCTTCGCTATCTCCAAGGAAAGCAGTAGTTTGACCACCTGTTTCATTATTTATGAATTCCCAGTTGTTCAAAGCTTTGCCTTGCCAGCTAGTGAAGCTAAGTGAAGCTTTATCACTACCCGAAGTGTCAACCGAAATAGTTTCTCGGCTGTCTTCATCATCAAGATTAGAGCTCAATCCCTCAAAAGCGACTCTGAAAGATCCAAAGATAGGATCTACAAAAGCGTCTCCTGGAAGGATTGCGTCTGTACTTCCGTCAGCAGCATATACTTGGAATACGAGTTTAGTCATATTTCCAGGATATGTAGTTGTAACGAAATTGACTTGAGTTCCATCAATAGGAGTCTCATCAGTGCCCAACTTTACCTCAGCACCATTTTCTAGTGTGATTCTGTCGGCACCAACTAAGATTTCTGCTTGAACAATATTCGTAGCAGTGGATTCATCAGCCATATTAACAGCAACTTCTACTCCTAATATTTTCTTAGAAGCAGCTTCGTTAATGTCTTTTTGATCTGATTTTCCTGAAGAGTCAGTTACTCTAACTGTCGCAGAAGTATCGCTTGCAGTAACAAGCTCAAGGGTATATGTTTTACCTCCAATTTCTACAACGCTAGAAGGAACAGCATTGCTCCCACCAACGCTCAAAGAAAGCGTTTGCGCTGACTTGAACAATACCAAAGTATTGGTATCTGTAGCCGAAGAAACGACAAAATTTTGACCAAATAAGTTTAATGTTTCACCTTCTGAATCTTCATGGGTGAAGTTAACTGCTTGATCAAATGTAACGCTTGCGTTATACAACACCTGCGATTGAGTTGTTGACATTGCAAGACCTACTGTCGGATCATCATTTGTTGTTGGTTGTTTAGCGAAAGTAACTCTGTTACTTCCCAAAACAATCTGAAAGGTTGTTTCAGCTTCAACATTTCCCGAAAAATCTGTTTTAGTAAGCACTGAAGGAAGATTTGTCGCAGTCAGTGAAGTTCTTACAGAACTTAATGATTTATTCAACTGAATAGGAGATGAACCTGTAAATAATGCGTAAGCATTATTAGTTAAGGCAACATTTCCTGCGCTTTCTGAAACCATTGCAGAACTCAAAGATGTAGTTATGTCTGTGACAGCGGTCAAATCAAGATCACTACCATAAACAATAGCAACATCAGCAGCACCATTCTGAACGAAAGGAGCTGGATAGTTCGCAGCAGCTGCAAGTGCAACAGTTGAACCAAGCATAGCTGTAGAAGCTAAAGCAGATGCAATTTTTCTAAAATTAAATTTCATTTCTAAATAAACCTCCTTTCATCTTTTCGGTGTGGTAACCCCGCAGGGCTCCTCATCGAGGAAGTTGCGCGTATAATCGGCAACTCACCAAGTGAGCCGTTCAATAGTCGTATTTTCACGCTATAAGTCG
>SXGT01542727.1_pt1 | contig 125574 bp, 108 predicted proteins | sample 3176221 | NCBI WGS metagenome assembly SXGT01 (sample SAMN11356862, study PRJNA531348) | freshwater metagenome | isolation source: freshwater sample F1-120 | place: China: Fuxian Lake, Yuxi | collected 2017-12-25 | reverse complement strand
GTTCCACGTCGCCGAAGTCTTCACGGGCACCCCCGGCGGGTTCGTCAAGATCGAGGACACGATTCGCGGCTTCAAGGAGATCCTGTCGGGTCAGCACGACGATCTGCCTGAGGACGCATTCTACATTGTCGGCACGATCGACGACGCCATCGCGAAGGCCAAGAAGATCGCCGCCGCGTAGGAGGCCCCATGAACGTCACGATCGTCACTCCCGACCGCGCCACCTTCCACGGGACGGCCGCCTCCGTGACCCTCCCCGGTTGGGAAGGCGAGATGGACGTGCGTCCGGGCCACACCCGGCTCGTCGTCCTGCTACGGCCTGGGCTCGCGGTCGTTGGCGACCAGCGCTTCGTGGTCGGTAGCGGCCTCGCGGAGGTCGCGCCCGACCAGGTCACCGTCCTCGTCGACGCGGCCGAAACGGCCGGCACCTACGACAAGGCGACGGCCCAGAAGGACCTTGCGAAGGCCGAAGACGCCGTCACCCACTCCGCCGACGGCACGGAGGCCCGCCGCGCCGCCGAAGCAGCCCGCGACCTCGCGAACGCCCGCCTGAGCTAGCCGTCCCTAGTTCGCCGACTTCGGTATGCCGACGGTCCTGGCCGACACGGCTGCCGCCATCCACGTCGGCACGAAGCCGACGACCAACGACGACAGCCAGTTCATCCAGCCTGGGATGACAATGGCGCGGGGCGCGCCGATGGCGGCCATCGTCGTCTCCGCGACCTCGTCGACCGTCTGCCACGCCATGGACGGCAGGTGGTCCGCGGGCACCCCATTCGCCTCCTGGAAGCCCGAACGCGTGTACCCCGGGCACAACGTGACGACGCGGACGCCCGTGCCCTTCATCTCGTGGTCCAGCGCACAGCCGAAGCTCGTCAGAAAGGCCTTCGTTGCCCCATAGGTGGCCAGGTAGGGGCATGGCTGAAATGCAGCGAGCGACGCCACATTGACGACAACGCCCCGACGCGACGGGCGCATCGCGCGCAGCGCTGCGTGCGTGAGTTGAACGACGGCGACGACGTTGACCTGCAGGACGTCGGACTCCCGAGCGATGTCCAGGTCCGCGAACACGCCGGCCTGACCAAACCCGGCACAGTTGATGACAACGTCCGCTCCCCGTTCGATCCGCGCGGCCACGGCAGCGACCCCTTCTTCGGACGCAAGGTCGGCGGCCAAGACCTCTGCACTCGCCATCGAGGAGGCCAGCGTCGCCAGGGCGTCAGCGCGGCGCGCGACGAGCACCACATGGTGCCCCGAGGCCCCCAACCGCTTGGCGATGGCCATCCCGATTCCGGAACTCGCGCCCGTGACGATGGCAACCGGTTTCATGTGCGCTCCGACGGTCGCACCACCACGCGGGCGACCTGCTTGACGTTGGAACAGCTCGACCCGCTCGCGGGGGCCAACCAGCGCAACGGCCCGCCCTGCGACGCCGGCAGCGGGCCGCCACTGGGGTCTGCGACCACGAGCCAGGCCTCCCCCAACGCCGCGACGGACACAGCGGAGGACACAAAGCCGTCCGCCGCGACCACCACGACGTCATCGTCGGGCGCCACCCCCAGCTCCGCGAACCACGGCCCCACGGCAATGGCACATCCGTTGCGGCCTGGCACGTAGACAGAGACATCCGGCACGTCGGCGCGCGCGACCAGGGCGGCGGGCGTCCAAGTGTCGCCCACTCCGCGAACGACGACCTGGAGGCCAGAAGGAGCCTCGGCCGGCGCCAACAACCCGTCGAACAAGGCTGCCACGTCGACCGGGACCGGGCCGCGAAAAATGAGGTCGATGCGGCTGTCCCGGCGCCAGGTGGACGGCGCGTCCGTCACCTTGTCGCCGACACGTTCGACGACGCGGACACCTTCGTCCGTCACCAGCCAGCCCTTGGCGCGCGCGAGCCCCGACCCATGGCCCAACGCGGCCAATACGGCGCTCCGGCGGAATCGTACCTCTGGGGGCCAGCGCAGGCTGACCACCCCGTGGTGCCCGTGCCCAACTGGCGTCGTCCGTACACGAGGACCTTCGCCGTCGGGCCAATCCAGCAGGCCCACCGCGATGCGGCCAAAATCGACACGCGCCACGGCCATGGGCGGTGGCGCCAACGCGGCCACCCATGCGTCAAAGGCGTCCCGAGCGGCCGGCGTCGCGTCGCTCCAGCGGTTGGCGACCACCACGTCCGCCCCTGCCGCCCGTTGGGCCACCTCGTGGTCCGAGAGTCGCATCGGGTCGACGAGGCCAACCACGGGCCCCAACGCCAGACGCGAGGCGATCGGCGCCCGCCGCAGGCTGTCGACGAGGTCCTCGGGCTGCGCGATGCCCGTCGGCTCGACGAAGATCGCGTCCACGCCCGCGTCGATGAGTTGACCGACGGCGGCGACGAACCCCTTTGGCGCGGTGCAACACAGGCAACCGCCGTCGATCGTGACGACCAGCGCGCGGGTCCCAAGGCGTTCCCCGTCGAAACCGGTCGTGCCGAAGTCGTTGACGACAACGCCAACCCGCCCAGGCACCGACTCCAGCAGGTGGGTGAGCGCCGTCGTCTTGCCCACACCGAGGTAGCCAGCAACGATGTGGACGGGGATCATGGCCGCCACGATAACCGGGCCCATGTCTCGGTTCTTCGTCACCGGCACCGACACGGACGCCGGCAAAACCACGCTCGGGGCGATGCTTGCGGCGTCGCGCCCCGGCACGCGCGCGGTCAAGCCCCTGGCGACGGGCGTGCCCGACGGGGAGCCTGGCGACGACGCCGTTCGGCTCGCTCGTGCCGCCGGTCACGAACCCGCCGTGTTCGCGACCTGGCCTGACCCGCTTTCGCCGGAGGCCGCTGCCAGGGCCGCAAACCGAGATCTGAACTGGACGGGCCTCGTGGCCTGGTTGGCGCGCCAGGAGGGAAATCCCCTCCTGGTCGAGGGCGTTGGCGGCTGGCGCGTGCCGCTTGGGGGCGGACGCTGGGTAAGGGACCTCGCCGAAGCGGCAGTCGGCCCCGGCGGAAACGTCATCGTGGCCGCGCCCAATCGGCTTGGTGTCATCAACCATGCCCTCCTCACGGTGGAGGCGCTCACGCGAGATGGTTTTCGCGCCGCGGCCCTGTTTCTTGTCGACTTCGGGCCGGCGGACCCTTCACAGGCGATCAACGCCGAAGATCTCCGGCGTTGGGCCCCCTGCCCGGTCGCACGGGCATTTGTCGGGACCGCTCCGGACCCGAGACTCTGGGACGCGCTCGACATGCGTTAGGCCGCCCTGTCGGAGGCGGGATGGACCGGACCGGGCTGCGCGTCGGACCCTTCGAGGTCGTCAGCCCGGTGCGCGTCCCCGAAACGGGCTCTTGGTGGCTGGCGCGCCGCGTGGCTGGGGCGAGCCGAGAGCCCATGCAGGTCCACCTGTTGGTGTTGCCTCCCGATGCCACCGCGGACCAGCGGGCCGACCTCACGCGACGCTACGAGGTGCGCCGCACGCTCACCGACCCGCGGGTTCCATCCACGATCGGATTGTACGAGCAGACCGGCGCCATCGCATTCGCAGCGCCTGCGACGACCCCGTTGTCCGGGGCGCTCCACGGGCGACGTGCCAACTTGCTGCCGCTCTCGCCGGCCACTCTCCTCGACGTGCTCCTCGAACTCACGGAGACGATGGCGCAGGCGCACGGGCAAGGCGTCGTCCACGGCCACCTGCACCCTGGCAACGTGGCCCTCGACGCGACCGGCGGCGTCTGGGTGCACGGCTTCGGCGAACGGACGGAACCGCCAGCGCGCTACATCCCGCCCGAACGAGCGCGCAGCGAGTCGCCGTCGGCGCTGACGGATGTCTGGGGCGTCGGCGCCGTCGGGTTGGCCCTGGTCACAGGTCACCCCCCTTGGCCGTCGAGCCAGACCGCTGCGGCCGCGCGCAAAGGGTCCGTCGACGAAGCGATCGCCCCTGTCACCCGTCAGTGGCCCGCACTCGCGCGCTTGTTGGCCCGGGCGATGAGTCCTGCGACCCATGAGCGGTTCCCGAGCGTGCTCGCGCTCCGCCAGGAGTTGCTCGCGCTTGCAAGGCGCGCGGGCGGCGCAAGCGACCGCCGCGCCATCGCCCAATGGCTCGCAATGCCCTGCCCCGAAGAGGACGACGCGGATCTCCCGACCAGCCAACCGCGAACGCCCGTGCCCCACCAGGACGGACCTGTTCTTCCCGCCGAAGTGCAGATCGAGATCACCGACCCCGAGGCGGGACCGGCGCTGAGCACAGGGCCTCTTCCGGTCCCCCTGCCCTCAGGACCGACCTTGTCGTGGGGCAGCCTCGAGCGATCGGGGTTGGACGCGATCGACCATGCCAACACGCCTCCGCCGGCACCTCAGGTCGACGATGACGAGCCCATTCCACCTTTGCCGCCAATCCCCGGTGCGCGGCAGGCACGCATCGTGGCCTCCATCGCCATCGCCAGTTTGGTGGTCGGAATGATCGCATGGACGTTCGCGCGTTGGACCTGATCGTCCCGGGCGTCCGACGCGTCGAGGTCCGGACGCCGACCCTACCGCCCGCGACACATACGAACTGCGTCTGGCTCGGTGACGACGACGCCATCGTTGTCGTCGACCCTGCAAGTCCCTACGAGGAGGAACAGGCTGCCCTGAGCCGCGCGCTTGACGGAAGGGACGTCGCCGCCATCCTCCTTTCCCATCATCACATCGACCATGTCTCCGGCGCGGCGGCACTCGCCTCGACCCTGCGCGCGCGGGGGCAGGCAGCGCCCATCTGGGCGACCCGCGAGACGGCCGAACGCGTGTCCATGCCGGTCGACCGCTTCCTGTCCGACGGCGAGGTTCTCCACATTGGACACCGCAACTGGGAGGTTCTGGTGACTCCGGGCCACGCCCCAGGCCACGTCGCTTTGCTCGATGCCTCCGACGGTTTCGCCTTCGCGGCCGACCTCGTCGCCGGCGTGGGGACCATTCTCTTGCACCCCGACGAAGCCGACCTCGACGCCTACCTGGCGTCCCTCGACAGGCTTCGCACACGGGGCGCCATGCGCCTGTTGCCGTCCCATGGCCCGGTCCTCGACGATGCCCCCGCCTTCCTTCGAGCCCAAATCGCCCATCGTGAGGCGCGGACGCAGCAGGTTCGCGCGCTGTTGGCGCTTGGGCCGTCCACGCCGGAGGCCCTGGCGGACACGATCTACGCCAGTTTGCCGGAGCCCGTCCGCATGCTCGGAGCGATCCAACTTCGCACGCACCTCGCGGCCCTATGCAATCGGGGCGAAGCCATCGAACGCGACGGGGTCTGGGCGGACGCCTAGTCAGCCGCTTCGCGCGCCTCCCCGCTGCGATTCTCCTCAGCCCGCGCGGCCAGCATCGGCGACGGCGAACCAAAACGCGTAAACCTCGGCCCACTCCGCCACTTCACGCGACCGAGCCATCCCAACGCCCATTTCGGCCAGGGCAGCGAAGGCCTCTGGGACGTCCCGCACGACGTCGCTCACCTCGGCGGCGGCGGCGCGGACCCGGGGAATCTGCCGGCACCAGATCGCCGCCGCGACGAGCTCGTCGAAATCCAGAAGCGCTTCTTCGATCTTGGCTTCGTCGAAATCGCCTTCCAGACATGCCGTGAGCGACTCGACGAATTCCGACGGGTCCACCTCCGCCCAGATCTCGTCGAGCAGCGGCGCCCCCGGCCCCGTCCGCCAGGCATTGGCCGCCTCCATCGCGCCGGGGCTCGCGCCGAGGCGGGCGGCCAATCCGGCCACCATGGCGAATTCGAGCGCATCACTGCCGTCGATGATGCCCTCGCCAAGAAGCTCGTCCATCTGATCGATCAAGACGTCCAGCTCGGACACGTGCCCTCCGGGGCCGCGGTTAGCCGGGTCCGTGCGCATCGTCCTGGCCACGCGCAATCCGAACAAACCCCGTGAGTTCCGCGCGTCGTGGCCCGAGGCGGATTTCGTCGGTCTTGATGTCGTCGGCATCGAGGGGGACGCCCCCGAGGAGGAGCCCACCTTCGCCGGAAACGCCCGCAGCAAGGCCCTTTGGACGGCCGCGCGTGCGCCGGGTGTCGCTGTCCTGGCCGACGATTCCGGCCTCGAGGTGGGGGCGCTCGGGGGGGCCCCTGGCGTGCGCAGCCGCCGGTTCGCCCCCGAAGCGACCGACACAGCCAACAACGCGCTGCTCCTCCGTCGACTCCAGGGCATCGAGGATCGGCAGGCCGCCTTCGTCTGTGCCCTGTGTTTGGCGCTGCCCAACGGGCGAATCATCGAGGTCGAGGGCCGCGTGGACGGCCAGATCGGGACGACGGCCCGAGGGAAGGACGGCTTCGGCTACGACCCCCTGTTCCTGCCCGTGGGCGGGCACGGCCGCTCCATGGCCGAGATGAGCCTCGCCGAGAAGGCTGCGCTCAGCCACCGCGGTCGCGCCATCGAACGCTTGCGCGCGCATCAAGACCTTCGCACAAGCTAAACAAGCCAACGACGTGCTCGTCAACAGAACGAGCGTGACCGGTCCCAACACCGCGGGATGCGAGCCCAACACCGTTTCGAGCGGCGTGAGGACCCACACATCGGGGCTCCACACCGGCCAGGCCCCTGCCAGCGCGCTGGCGACAGCGAACAAGACGGCAGTTGCACGGAGGTCCTGAGCCATGCCAGCGACTAGGCTGCCGGACGCGCCGACAAGTCACTGGAACGACTGTTCTTCCCCCTAGGCGAGCTGCTACAAAGGGCGAAATGCTCGCCGGGGTGCCGGGGCCCGTGACGCCCGGCGCCGTCCGAAGCGAGCCAACGAGGGTGCCCGATCCCGCAAGGAACGGGGTGCGGCCTGCCAGCAGGCTGCTGCAAAAGGGCGAAACGCTCGCCGGCGTGCCGGCGTGCGTGATGACCGGCGCCGTCCGAAAGCGAGCCCGCGAGGGCGCCCGATCCCGCAAGGAACGGGGTGCAAGGCGAGGAAAGCCGTACCGAGCGTACGGCGACCGAGCCTGGGGTCCCCGTGACGCCGCGGGGCGGGATGCCCCCGCGGGCGCAGCAGGACGGCGCTTTGCAGCAGCCTGCTAAAACTCCCAGGCGAAGCGGAAACGCCCGGTGACGATGTTTCCGTACCGGGACGCGGGGGTGACGTTCTCGGCCTGCCGATCCGGCATCGAGTAGCCGCCCGGGGCGCCGTAGAGCTCGCCGGCGATGTGGAGGTGCTCGAACAGCTTGCCGTCTGCGCCCACCGAAAAGGTCGGCCCAAAGTACGGATGCAGGTTGTTCGCCACGTAGCCGTCGTCGCCGATGAGGAAGAACGTCGACACGTCCGTCACGCCAGCGGCAAGAAACGGCGTGATGTGCTCCGTCTCCCAACCCGCGAGCACGTCGAGGCCCATCGTACTCGCGACGAAGATGTCGTCGACGGGAGGGTCCTCGGGGTCAAACGCGCCGGCGATGTCGCCCACGGTTTTCTGGGTGGTCGCGTGGAAGCGGCCGCCAAGTTGGAAGTGCTCGCCGATCGGCGCTCCGGCTCCCACTTCCAGCGACGCGATGACGTTGACCGTGCCAAGCAAAGGCACGGGGGGGACGTAGGCGCCACCGATGTAGGGAACGACCTTGCCGAGCGCGGGCAGTGCCACGATGATGCGCGGGCGCGGAACGATCGGGGATTTGTTCGTGTCCTCGGTCTTCGTGTAGTTGAGGACAAAGCGCTTCTCGCAGCCAAGCGGCGGGATGATGCCGACGTCGAGCCCCACGCCGGCATGCCCTGGCTCATGGGGAATGGGGCCGTGAACCGCCGAATAGGTGGTCGCGAGCGCGACGTAGTTGGCGAGGAAGTCGGCCTGGACCTGCTCGTTGTAGTCGTCGGGCATTTCGAGGTCCGCGCATTCGGGCGCAACTTGCGCGCGGGCGACGGCACCGAGGATCATCCACATCGACCCAACCTCCTACTCGACCGGCGCGCCGGCCAAAATCCACGCCTCGACAGGTGCAATCGACGCCTCGTCCAACTGCCCCGTCGCCGGCATTCCGGGTACCCCAGGCGCGAAGAGGAGGACCTGCCACAGTTTGCTGGCATCGGGGTCGCCCGGCACGACGTAGGTTCCGGTACCCGCGTCGATGTCGGCGGGGATGTCGACGTGGAGGTCGGGCGCAATCGACACGTGGCACGTGTCGCAGTGGGCTTCGAAGAACACTTCCATGCCGGCCCAAGAAGCGTCGATCGTGCCGGTCACCTCGACCTCGGGAGAGTTGAAGAGGTGGTCGTCACAGCCGGCGGCGAAGACGATCGCGACGGCGAGGCGAACCATCAGTAGACCCCTGCGCCGGAGTTGATCCACGCTTCCACGTGCGCAACTTGGTCGCAGGCCAGCGGGCCCGCGAGCGGCATGGGCGTGAGCGACAGCCCCGCAAGGGCCTTCCAAAGCAGGCTACTTGCGGCGTCGCCGGGGACGACAAAGTACCCTGTCCCATTCGCGACGTCGGCCGCAACGTCCACGTGGAGATCGAAACCGCCGACACTGGGGTGACAGGAGTCGCAGTGGTCGACGAACAGTTGCTCCACGCCCGCCCAATCGCCACTGTACACCGGCGTGCAATCCGTGATGTCCGTCGAGGTCGGCGGCGTGTCGCTGGTGGGCGGCGTATCGCTCGGGTCCGTCGGGTCCGTCGGGTCCGTCGTGTCGGTCCCCGTGTCCGTCGCGTCGCCACAGCCGACGCTAAGTGCGAGCAACCAGCCGATTCGACCCATCGCGCCCTCCCCACGGCCGCTAACTGCACCGGGGTGCGATGACCCACAACTCCGCGGCGGCGGGTCGTCGCGTTAGCGGCCCACCACCGGGGTGTGGCGCAGCCTGGTAGCGCACCTGCTTTGGGAGCAGGTGGTCGTCCGTTCGAATCGGACCACCCCGACCATTTCGGACGGCCCCCCTTCGAGGTCACCCTCGGAGGGGGGTCCGTCGCTTTCGGGGTTCTGGAATTCGGCAAGAAAGACGTACGGTTTCCGCCACTCGATGGTGAGCTTTCCGCCGGCCCAGGACGAGTTCGAACGATGGTGGCGATGTGGTCGACGAGGGCCTCGGCGCTGGGCATGCACGTGCTCCGAGGAGCGCGTGCCTCCTCGGTTCACCTTGGCGGCTGCGGATCGGCTGGGCGAGCAGAAAGGGTTCCCACGCCCGCCGCACCGCGTCCGGGGCGTACATGCCGCTGTGATCGACATCGTGGGCGCGTTGTCCAACGCCCAGGCCCAATTACGACCCGCCCTTCATCACAGCAACAGGAGCAACCCGACGAACGGCCCGATGCGCTCCAAGAGCAACACCAGCGCCCCCGCGCGTCACGGCGTCTCGCCGACGCACCGCCCGCACCGGCCGGTCACCTTGAATCGGAGGTCGGCACCCTTCAAGGCTTCGGGCAAGCCTCCGCGAGTCGGCCTGAGCTCCAGCTCGGGCAGGCACGCGACCAGCCCGCACCCTTCGCACAGGAAGTGAGGGTGATCGTCGGCGACGGGCCTGCAGCCATCATCGAGCTCGAACCGCCAGATCTTGTCTCCGAGGTCCATCCGTCGTAGCAGCCCCGCGTCCGTGAGGTCCGAGAGGACCCGATAGACCGTCGCGCGGTCGAACGAGGTCTCACCGACGCGGTCCATGAGCGCCTCGTGGGAGAGCGGCCCCGCGTGCTCGTGCAGCTCCACGAGGATCGCCAGGCGCACCGAGGTCGAGCGCAGCCCGACCTCGCGCATGCGCTGCCGCATCTCTCCGTGGATCTGCTCGAGCCGGGCGTTCATCCGCTCTCCATGCGAGTGGCACGACCTCGGCGTCAATCACCGCACCGACCTGCCTCACGAGACGGCGCACGTGGAGCTTGCACGGGCGCTGATCCGTGCCGCCAACTTTGGCCTCGCGCGCCTGGTGCGCGGCGGGGCGGTCGAGGTTCGGAGCACCGAGTAGCCCGTCCCCGTGAAGGTCAGCCGGTCACGAGGACCGTCACCTTCGCCGAGCGCGAGCCCAGCCGGAAAGACGCGGGCGTACATCGGCATCGGCGCGGGCTCTGTGATGACGGTAGTCGGGATCCTGGTCGGCGCGCTGAGCGAACCGCCCCCCCCGGCGACGAGCGCGCCCGCCCCTGCCGCACCGACGACCGCCGCGGCTGCCGCGCCAACGGCGGCTCCGGCCCAGGACGCCGCCCCCACGCCCGCCCCGGAGCCCGAGCCCGTCAAGGTGGCCGAGCCTGAGATGCCGGCGAGCCAACAGAAGTTCTGCGACGCAATCACAACGGCCCGCGAGGAGTACAATGTGGGGCAGAGAAGCGGGGCGAACGAGCTGAAGCTCTCCAAACTGCGAAGCACCCGGAGGGCCGCCGTGCTCGCCGCCGTCAAGGGCGGGACCGTCAAAGACTGGGTCGCCACGATCGACAGCCTTCAGACCAACAGCGAAGGCAAGGCGGTGTTCGTCGTTGAGTTGCCGTGCGACGTGACGCTCGGCACCTGGAACAACGCCCTCTCGGACATCTCGGACAACACGCTGATCCCGCAGTCCTCGCCGCTCTTCGACGCCATCGCGGAGCTGAGCCCCGGCACCAAGCTTCGCGTCTCGGGAAAGCTCGCCGCGGAAGACATCGACGGCTTCCGGGAGTCCAGCATGACGGAGATGGGGAGCATGACCGACCCTGCCTACATCCTCCGGTTCACCGGGATCGGGCCGCTGTAGGAACGCTGCGCGCCGGTCCAGATGTCCGAAGAGAGCACCCCTTGGGACAACTGGGCCGTTTGGGCGCGGAGGCTCGCCGCGCTGGGTCCACAACCCTCCCACCAAGCCACCCTGCGAAGCCCGCCGCACGGGGTCCACAACGCTGGCTCGGAACGTGGCCGGAAAGTGGTGGTTGTGAACGAACAATCCAAGGGCTCCAGGAGGCCCGGTGGCGCTGAGCCGGTGGGAGCCAGATGTCCCGCATCCGTGGGACCAACACCACGCCGGAGGTGACCCTCCGCGCGTCGCTATCTGAGCGGGCGCTCTTCCACGATGGCAGCGCCAAGGCCCCCGCCGGCAAGTCCGCCCCGGGGTCGACCCAGGAAGTTCCACAGGCATATACCCAGCCCGACCAGCCAAGAAACCAAGTAAGGGCTTCGCTCGTTCTGGACGCCGTTTGGCACACCCGGCCCCGTCCCTACCGGCTCCTCCCCATCCAGCTTGGCGGCGATGGCCGCCATGGATCGTCGGCACCGGCGTGGCCGCACTGTGGATCCAGGGCGAGCCAGCCGTCGGTCCCGTCATCGCCGCAGCCGCCCTCGCCTGGGGCGCGCCGACCAACTTGGGTGTGCGCCCCTGGTCGCTGACCTGGCTGACATCGGCCGCCCTGACCACCGCCATCGACACCCCGGTGCTCAGTGTCCCATTCTGGATCGCGCTGCTGACCCCGCCGCTGGCCGTACCCATCGCGTCGGCCGCGCGCGCGCCCACTGGGCCCTGGACAATCCCGCCGCCGCTGAAATCGATGTCGCCCTGATCCTGGAGCGCGACGACCTTGGAGCCCAACCCGACGAAGCCTCCAGCGGGCCCGCGGACGGCGCGCCGCCGCGCAGGTCGTCCTCGACGAGATCGACTGGGACGTCCTTCGCCCCTTCCCGAACTCGGAACGCATCGCCCGCGCCCTTGTCGACTGACCCGAGCCCCAAACGCAAGACGGCGCCGCGCACCCTTCGGTGGCGGCGCCGGTTTGTGTGAGGCGACTCAGAACGTCTCGAGTTCGACGTCGCTCACGCGGCAGGTGTCTTTCTCGACGGCCTGAATGCGGTACTCCTTGCCCGAGGCCGCGACCCCGACGAAGCGGACGACCTTGGCCGTGCCGTCGTCGCCGACCGTCGCAGACCCCACCGTCGCGGGGCTGGCCATGTCGAGCGTGGCGTCATCGCATCCGTACACGTCGGTCGAACCCGTCTTCGTGCTCATGAAGAAGATGACCTTCTCGCCGGGCGTGCCGCCAGAGAGGCTGTAGGTGTTGACCGTGCCAGAGACACCCGGCGTCGGCCGGTTCACGTCGAGGGCGGGGATCACATCGGCCACGAGCGGGTCGGTGCCAGCGAGGATCTCAGCTCCGTCAAGGGCGGCGTCGCCATCCGTGTCGGAGTCCGTCGGCAAGGTGCCGTGGAGGATGACCTCGTCGCCATCGAGCAGGCCGTCACCATCGGTGTCGGGGTCGAACATGTCGGTGTAGTAGGCGTTGATTTCCGCGGTGTCGCCGAGGCCGTCGCCGTCGGTGTCGCCCCAGGGGTTGCAGGGCAGCGGCTCGATGCCGTCGCCGCAGGGCGAGCCACCGAGGTCGTCGCAGAAGTCAGGGACGTTGTCGCCGTCGCTGTCCACCGAGTCGTCACCGCCGACGCACACGTCGCAGGCATCGGCCATGCCGTCCGCGTCCCAGTCGAGACGGTCGTCGCCGCCCGAGCAGCTGTCCATGCAGTCGATCACGGTGTCGCCGTCGCTGTCGACGTCATCCGAGTGGCAGCCGCAGACACCTTCCGCGAACTTGTCGGCGTCGAAGGGGCACTCATCGTCGCCGTCACAGGCGCCGTCGCCGTCCGAGTCGTCCGCCGGGTCCGCCGGGCAGACGTCGCAAGCGTCGGGGACGCCGTCGATGTCGAGGTCGAGGTTGTCGGCACCGGCCGGGCAAGCGTCGCAGCCGTCGGCCACGGTGTCGCCATCGCTGTCGACCACATCGGATCCAGCCGGGCAGACGTCGCAGGCGTCGGGCATACCGTCGCCGTCCGTGTCCGTGCTCGGTGCGCCTGGGCAGGGGCCGCCCCACGGGTCGTCGTCACACGCGCTGTCGAGTTGAACGGGAAGGACCGGCTGGGTCTCGGTGTTGCCGTTGCCAACGATCTTGTTGGCCGCAAAGTAGCCACCGACGTGCGCCGGAGTGTTCGCGTAAAAGTTCGCATTGGCGAACGTGGAGTTCAGGTTGGAGTTGTTGTCCTTCGCGTGGACGCCGTTGCCCGCGTCGTTGTACGCGAATTCACCACCGTCGAAGTCGACGTAGGAGCTGCTCAGGTACACGCCGCCGCCAAGCGCCGCCGCGTTGCCGACGGCCGACGTCCCCGTGAACGTCGCGCTGTAGGCACCCGAAAGGTAGATGCCGCCGCCGTTGCTGGTCGCCGTGTTCTCGACCATCCAGTTGTCGAGCCAGGCGTCCTCAGCCGGGTAGTAGTTCGTGCTGTACGCACCGCCGCCGTTCTTGGCGGTGTTGCCACAGACGTAGTTGGCCTCGACCTTCTGGCCGCCCATATAGTAGAGGTAGAAACCGCCACCCTGGTCGGTCGCGACGTTTTGCACGAAGCGGTTGCCGGTCACATCGCTCTGCACGGAGCAGAGGATGGCCATGCCGCCGCCGTCATCCAGCGAGGCGTTCGCACTGAACTCGGAGTCCTCGATGATGACATTGGCCGTGCTGGCGCCGTACAGCGTGCTGTAGACGTACACACCGCCGCCGTCGCTGTCGGCGCTGTTGTTGGCGAGGACCGAGCGGCGCACGGTGAGGTCGCCGTCGTAGTCCTTGACGATGCCGCCGCCGTAGCCGTCGGCCTGGTTCTGCGAGAACTGGCTGTCCTCGACCGTGAGGTAGGCACGGATGCCGGCGTACACGCCGCCACCGTGGTCGTCGGAGGACGTGTTCTGGTCGAAGGTGCTGTTCGTGATCGTCGCGTCCGCGTCGTCGCCATCGGACCAGCCGCCCTCGAAGAAGGCGCCACCGCCCGAGCCGACCGACGTGTTGCCGACGAAGCTGGAGTCCGCGACCGTTGCATCGGTGGCGCCCGCCACGTACAAGCCGCCACCCGTGGCCGCCGTGGCGACGTTGTTCTCGAAGGTGACGCTGTCGAAGCTCACCGTCTCGCCGCAATCGTAGGCGTTGACGCCGCCGCCGGTCGCGCCGATGTTGCCAACGAAGCTCGCGTCGTCAAAGTCCGCAGAGCACCCGTAGGCGATGCGCACAGCGCCGCCGTAGCCGCTGGTCGCCTCGTTGCCAGTGAAGGTCGAATTGGAGACGGTGAGGTCGACGTCGTACTTCGCCTCGATCGCCCCGCCGTCCCACTCGGCTTCGTTGCCGCTGAACACGACGCCGTCGATCACCGCGACGACGTTGTCTTCGAAGAGGACCGCGCCGCCGTAGACGCCGTCGTTGTCGACGAACTCCGAGTCGGTGACCGTCGCGGTGGACCCGTCGACGACCGCCAGGGCCGCGCCATTTCCGCCGGTATTGCCCGCAAACTCGACACCTTCAACCGTCAGGGCCGAGCTGCCAGAGACGTAGACGGCGCCGTAGTAGCCGTAGGTGTTCTGGGGCGACGTGTTGGTCACGGCGCCGCCGGTCCACGTCAACGTCGAGCCGCCGACCACGGCGACCGCGCCACCGTGGCCGTAGGCATTGCTCGCGGAGTCGATGACGACGTCCGTGAACACCGCGTCGGTGTTGTTCATGTGCACCGCGCCGCCATCGAGGTCGGACAAGGTGCGGTTCATTTCGACGTTCGTGAGCGTCAGCGTCGTGTCGATCGTTTGCGCGACACCGCCGAAGTAGCCGTAGCCGTCGTTGTGGACCGTGTTGCTGAAGGTCGCCGCTGCGCCAGAGTAGGCGTAGAGGTCGGTGCCGCCACACGAGTCGTTGTTCGTGAACAGGGCGTTGTCGACCGTCAGCGTGCCGCTCTTCTGCTGGATGGCGCCACCAAGCAGGTAGATGTTGCCCGAGTTCTTGATTTCGACGTCGCGCAGCGTCAGCTTTGCGTTCTCCAAGAGGACGGCCCGCTGGCCGACGTTCTGGATGGTGAACCCTTCGATCGTGGCCCCGGCGCCGACGCCGTTGACCATGATGATCCCGTTGTAGGTCCCATTGCCGTTGAGCGTCGTGGCGGCGCGACCGCTCAGCGACTTGAGCGTGATGGCCTTTCCGCGAAGGTCGATGCTGCCGTTGTAGGTGCCAGCGGCGACATTCACGACATCGCCGGCCACGGCGGCGTCAATGGCGCTCTGAATCGTGCTGTACTGGCCACCACCGCCGACTTGGAGCGTCGCGGCGAGCACGGAGCTCGGCGCGAGAAGCGCGAGCGCCAAGGCAACAGACACACGTCCACTATTCCGCATGTCGGACCCCTGAATGAAAATGGCGCCGAGTTCAGGCCCCCCCGAAACATCGGCTCATGCTCAGTGGAGGCGGTGGGATCCTCCCCGGCAAGGACTTTCTTCCACTGGCCAGCCCGCCGTTCCCCTGCGGCCCTATCAATGCGACCCGCTCGACCCGAGCGCCGTTAGAGGGCGAGCGCCGGAGGACCCATGCTCACGCTGCTCGCCGCCTGCTTCCTTTTTGGGGGCAACGACGTGGTTGACCCGATCGTCGACGAACCCACGACCACGACCGGCACAACCACCTCGTACACTCTGCCCGTAGGCGAGATGGACGAGAGCGACTTCGTGGCCGCCTACGCCGAATTGTACTGCGAATGGTGGACGACGTGCATCCCCGACGTGGATTGCCTTGACTCCCTGGCCGACGTCGCGAAGGTCTGCCCGGACTCGTACCGATTGACCTATGACGAGGCCAACGCCTACGGTTGCATCGAGGGCGAGTGGCGATGCCAGGACGAGCTTGGCGACATGCCGCTGCCGACCGGGCCCGAGGTCTGCGACCAAGTCTACGACTGCGTCTACCCCTGAGCGCCTGCTCGCTCTCGGCGCGTCATCGCTCGATGTCCCACGAACCGGCGTCCAGCTCCTCGAGGGCGGCTTCGGCGGTGAACCCCCCATCGGCCGTCACCGGGCTGGCGTCATCGTCCTGACGTGCCAGCGCACGGGCGTCGCGGTCCATGCTCAGCACATGGCGGCCGAGTTCCCGAAGAATGCCGACCATCGCCGCCTCCGCAGCGCCCGCGTCTTCGCCGCGCGACTGGGCCGCCTCGATCACCGCATCGATGGCCTCGGCCTGCGCGACGAGATCGCGAAGTCGCGGGTTGAGCAACAGAGGATTCACTGAGGCCTCCAGCGCGTGAGCGCACGTTCCAGCGAGACGACGACGAGCGCGTGCCGGATCTCTCCGGCCAGGAGCATGGCGGGAATGTGGTCCATCGCGACAAGCTCGACGGCGATGTCCTCGCCCTCGTCGAGCGCAGGCGGCCCCACTTCCCGCGCGTCCCACGCGACAAACAGGTGCACACGGTTGTCTTGGATGGCCGGATTGGGCCACACCCAACCGAGCGACTCCAGGCGGGACGCGACGAAGCCGGTCTCTTCCTCCAACTCGCGGATGGCCGCCACCTCCGGTTCCTCGCCGGCCTCCACGACGCCGCCAGGCACCTCGATCGTCGACGCGCCGATCCCGTGTCGGAACTGGCGTACGAGCACGACTTCGCCGTCGGGCGTAACCGGCACCACGTTGACCCAATCCGCAACCGCAAGCCGGATGTACTGGCGCTCGCCGCCCCGCGTCGCCACAGGAAAGGTGTCGACGGCCAACACGGGATGTTCGAAGGCACGGACGACCATGGGCAGGGGTTATCCGGCCGGCCCCGGAGTTCGTTTGCAGGCCCGATGGCAGCGGTGGCACGACGAAGCCGTGGCGAAGGCCGCCCCGCTCTACAAAGACGAGGACCTGGGTCTGTGGGTGATGACGGGTCCTCGGCTCGCCGCCCGAGGTTGGTGCTGCGGGACCGGCTGCCGCCACTGCCCCTACCCGCCGGAAGAGCAGGCTCGGGCGGGGCGACCGACATGAGGCAGCCCGTCGAACTCTTCGAGACCGAGATCGAGGGACTCGACCGCGGTGGCCTTGGCATCGGGCGCGACCCCAAAGGTCGCCGCGTCAACGTCCGCTTCGCGCCGCCGGGTGCGCGCGTGCTCGCTTGCCCCACCGGCCGCGGAACCGCGCGACGCCTGGCCCTCGTTCGGCCTCCCCCCGACGCCGTCACCCCCGTTTGTCCTCACTTCGGTACCTGTGGCGGATGTGCGCTCCAAGACCTCCCGTTGGACGCCCAACGCGTTCACAAGGTGCGATGGGCCGTGGCCGCTGGGGCGCCCGACGCGACGACGGTCGTACACTCCGTTCGAGGCGACACCCGCCCCTACGGCTTTCGCAACCGCCTCGAATTGTCCTTTGGGACGCGTCGGTGGCTGAGCGAGGAGGAAGTCCTCGCGGGCGTCGACGGCACCGGCCGCCTTCTCGGCTTCCACCCCCCTGGGCGCTTCGACCGACTCGTCGACATCGACGCCTGTGCGATCGCTTCCCCTGCCCTCGCGGTGCCGCTCCAGGTCGTCCGCCGCATGGCCCTCGCCGACGGCGCTCCCCCGACTTGGGACGCGCGCGCCCATACGGGCTTTTGGCGCCACCTTGGCCTCCGCGTCGGCGAGGCGAGCAGCGGCGTGCTCGTCGCTCTGCACACCGCATCGCCGGACGAAGCCGCGGAAGCGGCGGTCGAAGCGCTCGTCGCCGAGCTGACGCCCCTGGTCGCGGGCGTCGCCTGGTTCGTTTTCGACGGCGTCGCCGACGCCGCGATCGGCACGCTCCGCAAGAGCTGGGGAGCCCCGCGCGTCCGCGAGTCGCTTGGCGGCGTGGACTTCGCCATCTCCCACCGCTCCTTCTTCCAGACGACGACGGCGGGCGCGGAGGTGTTGCTCGCCACCGTCATCGAAGCGCTCGGGCCGCCTGGAGACCGCCTCTACGACCTCTACTGCGGAACCGGGGCACTGAGCCTGCCCCAGGCGGCCAGATACCGGTCCATCGTCGGCATCGAAGAAGTCGCCCCCGCCGTCGAGGACGCCGTGGCCGCCGCGAAAACCGCGTCCATCTCCCATGCGACGTTCGTTTGCGGCAAGGTGGAAGCGGAATTGGCGCGGATCGACGCCAACGGCGCCCACGTCCTCGTCGACCCGCCGCGCGCAGGCCTCCACCCCAAGGTGGCGCTCGCCCTCGCGGCCTGTGCCGCCTCGCACCTCGTCTACGTCGCCTGCCACCCCCCCAGCCTCGGCCGCGACGGCGCGGTCCTGCGCGCAGCCGGCTGGCGGATGACCGACCTCTGGCCCGTCGATCTCTTCCCCCAGACCGGGCACATGGAACTCGTCGCCCGCTTCGAGCGAACGCCGTGACCCGCGTTCTCGTCACGGGCTTCCTTCCGTTTGGGCGACAGGGCATCAACCCGTCGGGCGGGCTTGCGTTGGAGGTCCACGGCGCGGTGCTGGACGACGTGCACGTCGTGTCGGCCCTCCTGCCCGTCTCCTATGTGCGCGCCCCGCAAGCCCTTCGCGCAGTCGCCGCGCGCGTCGGAGCGTCCGCTATACTGGCGATGGGCCTCGCCGCAGACCGACCCCGCGTTTCCGTCGAGCGACGGGCTCACGGAGCCCCCGGTCCGCGCCTGGACGAGGACGGCCTGGCAGACGCTGGCTACGGTGTCGACGTCTCCGCGCTGCCGTGGGCCGAAGCCGTGGCCGCCGCACTCGACGCGGACCTGTCTGACGACGCGGGCCGATTCGTGTGCAACAGAGTCGCCTCCCACTTGGCCACGTTGGACTTGCCGACAGCCTTCGTCCACGTTCCGGCCCAAGGCCTCGAAATCGCCGCGTTGCACCGCGCGATTCGGGTACTCGCGGGTCAGGGCGCTTCGGCGGCCAGGTAAGCGTCGGACGCGTCGAGGGCCGACGTCGCTGCGGCCACCTTGGCCCCGCGGCGTCCCCAAGCCTCCAGGGCGGCGCGCTCCCCCGCCAACTCCGCCCGCAGTGCCGCGACGAGTTGCCCACCCCGCCCACGCACCCCGGCGCCCTCCACGAGGTCCCGAAAACTCACGCTGCGCGGACCCGGCGACACCGGCACCTCCAACGCCGACCCGATGGCACACAGCCGAGCTCGCGACAAGAACACCCCCGCCCGCCGCGGCAACAGCAGATGCGACCAGCGTTGCGGCGTCGGCCCCCACGACCACTCTGCGGGACCCTCCACGACGGCCATTTCGAGCGCCACTTCGACGAGGGACGCCTGAAACACGCTGCCCCGAAGGGCCAACGCAGAATGTAGCGACGGCAACCAGGGCGAGAGAAACCGTCGAACGAAGGTCCCCCGAGGTTCGGCCTCCATTTCGGCGGCCGTCCGGCAGAGCGCGCCAACGTCGTCGGCCTCGTCGCCCGTCAGCCCCCATCGAGAACGCAGCTCGACCAAGTGGCCACACACATCGCCGCCTCGAAGCCCCTCCGCGGACGCCCAGGCGCTCACCCAAGGCCAGACGTCCATTTCGAAGGCGGCGACGTGCCGCTCGCCGAATTCCAGACCCGACGTCGGCACCGCCTCGAACAGCTCCACCGACGCTGCGAGTTCCAGAGCGCCAGCGTCGCCGGACAACAGGCGTCCAACGAGGTCCCACAACGGGCCCGAATCGTTCACGTCTTCGGCAGGTCGTACGCGGCGCGGACGGGCTTGAGCGGGCGCCCGAGCCAAGTGGGCCTGCGCGTTCCGTCGGGGCTGTAGGCACTCGCCGGACGCGTGAGCGCAAGCCACTCCCGGTACACCGCCATCGAGCGACCCGTGTCGACGTGCACTTCGCCGTAGCGCTCGTCGGGCGCCGCTTTGCGCACCGAGGTCGCCCGCTGCAGCCAGCAATGGGCCCCACTGATGGGGTCGGGGTGCACGGCGTGCGTCAGATTCTGGTGGACGCCGACATTTTCCCAGTGAATACGCGACGTGTCGGGATCGGTGGACGCAAATGGCGTCGCCCCGTGCACGACGTGAAGCGCGTAGGACCCCGCTCCATCGTCGTCCAACCTGGCGAGCGCGCTCGCGCCACGGTTCACGCCCGTCATCTCCGCCAGCCGCCACCGGCCGAGGTGGTGGCTGACCGCGATGATGCCAGGCTTGATCGCCTCGCTCACGAATACGCGATCGACAAACCACCCAATTTCCGTGTCGATACGCGCGAGGTCGCCGGTGACGAGCCCGAGGCGCGTCGCGTCTTCGTCATGCATCCACACCGGGTTGTGATGGCTAAGTTCGACCAGCCACTTCGCGTTGGCCGATCGCGTGTGGATCAGCGTCGGAAGCCGGAAGTTGGGCAGGAGAATCATCTCGCCGCGGTCGCGCGCGATCCGGTCGGGATGCACGTGGCTCTTGTTCGGCCACGGGACCGCCATTTCAGGCCAGCCCCACGCGACCATCGTGGGCGAAAGCAGCTCAAGCCGCTTCGACGGCGTCGCGAAACCGGCTCGCGGACCGTCCCCGACGTCGACTCCGACGGCATGCCCGTGCGCGTCGCGGACGAGCCCGTCTGCGCCCGTCTGCCCAGCGACCACCGCCTCGTAGGGTCGCTCGACGCCGCCGGGAATGTCGAAGGCGCCAAATCGACGCATGTAGGCCAGCGGCGTCAGCCCCTTCGCCGCCGCGGCTTCGGGCAACCCCGGGATGGAGTTTTCGAAAATCCAGCGCCAATATTCGTCCTGGGTGACGCGTTCACCCGGACGGTACGGGCTCTCGAAGTGTTTGCGCGCGCCAAGGGCCCCGTCCGGGTCCATTCGCCACGTCAGCTCCGCCCACCATTCCGCCTCTTCCCACACCTCGCCCGGATTCGCCTTCCATGTCGCGTCGACCTCGATTCCGGCCCGCGCCATCGCTTCGCGGCGCACCGGCTGGCGGAAACCGATCCAGCGCCCGGCGTGAGTCTCCTGCGACATCAGGTCGTGGCGCTCACCGGCATGGCCCATCGGAAGCACGTAGTCGGCGAACCAAGCCGTCTCGTTCCACGTCGGCGTCAGCGCGACGTGGCAACCGATTTTTCGCTCGTCGCGCAGCGCCTCATACCAGGTGAACCCGTCCGGATTCGTCCACATCGGGTTGTACACGCGGGTGAAGTACACGTCGATCGTACCCCGCCCCTCGGCCATGAGGTGCGGCAGGAGAAACGACATTTCGAAATGGCTCAGGGGCCATTCATCGGGAAAATGAAGCGCATTCCAGGCCGTCCCTGGCTCGGGGGTCGAGAAGGCCTTGGGGACGAACTTGTTCCACGAATGGGCCGACGTCCCACCCATCGTGCCGACGCTGCCCGTCAGCACGTTGAGCAGAAACAGGCAGCGCGCGACCTGCCAGCCACCGAGGTTGCCGATGCTCGCCGCGCGCCAGTTGTGGGCCGCCAATCTGTCGCCAGCGCGCGCCACGGCTTCCGCCGCGGCACGGATCGACGCCGCATCGACTTGGGCCTCGGCGGCGGCCCGCTCGAACGTGAAGTCCCGGTACAGCGCCCGGAGCGCCGTCTCGAAATGGGAGAAGGTCGCCGCTTCCCCGTCGGCAGGGCGGGCGGCGAGCACAACGGGGTCGTCCGTGACGCGGTGAATCTCCGCCAGAAACGTCCGCCAGTCGACCCAACGCTCGACGAAGCTCCGGTTCCACGCGCCCGTTTCGAGCAAGTGCCGCGCCATGGCGAGCAACACGGTCGCCTCCGACCCTGGCCACGTCGGAAGCCAGACATCGGCCTTGCTCGCCGTATTCGAAAGCCGAGGGTCGAGCACGATCAACCGCGCTCCACCCATCTTCGCTTCCATGATTCGCTGGGCGTGGGGGTTGAAGTAATGGCCCGTCTCGAGGTGGCTCGAAAGGAGCAGCACGCAGCGCGCGTTCGCGTAGTCGGGGCTGGGCCGGTCGTAGCCCGACCACAGCGCATACCCGAGCCGCGCCGCGGCCGAGCAGACATTCGTGTGGGAATTGTGACCGTCGACGCCCCAGGCCATCACAGTCCGATTCGCGTAATGGTCCTCGCCAGGCCGACCCACATGGTACACGATGCCGTCGCGACGGGCGAGGCGGCTCGTCCGCATCGCGCCACCGATTTCATCCAGCGCCGTCTCCCAAGAAATGCGCTGCCACTGCCCGGAACCGCGCGGCCCTACGCGTTTGAGTGGGTAGAGAATCCGCTCCGGATCGTAGGTCTGATTGTGGGTCGCCGGGCCTTTGGCACAGTTGCGTCCCCTGGACCCCGGATGTTCCGGATTTCCCTCGAATTTCCGGACCTCAAACGTCTCCTTGTCGACATAGGCGAGCAGGCCACATGCAGCTTCGCAATTAAAGCAAATCGTCGGTACGAGCGTGTACCGGCGGGGCACGCGGTCGGGCCAGGCGGTTGCGTCCCACTCCGTCCAATCATCCCAGCGGTCCGAAGGCGGGTATCGACTGATGCGCCCGTCGGCGTGGACGACCTCGTCCAGCGGCACGGGGGGCGAATCGGGGACAGAGTACGACGCGGGGCGGACCCCCTCACCCATCGTCGACGAGGCCCTCCGGCGCGCGGCCTTGCTTTCGGGCAACCCGGCGAGGCGGGCGAGCGCGTCCGCGATGCGCAGGGCCATCGGACGGTCATGCATTGGGGATTTCCTGGGGCGCCATGACGAGTGCCATGGCCCAAGCAAACTGCCCGACGACGGCGGCGACGAACGCCACCCCCGGTGCACCCAGGCCGAGCACGAGGATCGGGGCCACCCAGCCTAGCGCCAGCCCCGTCCACCACCAGGGTGCCCACGGGCCGCGAACCATGTTGGCGGCGCCGCGTTGCGCCGTCTCCGTCGCGTGGGGCCACAACGCGTCGCCTACCCCCACGACGAGGGCTCCGAAAAACAACGCAACGCGGGCGACGGCGGCGCCGTAACCGGCAATGCCAGGCAACCCGGCCAGGTCACCCACCGCAGCAAGTGCGAGCCCACCGAGAGCGCCGGCCTGCAGCAGGAGCGCCGGCGCGAGGTGGCCGGACTGCCAAAAATCGCGGCCCTCGGCTTGGGCAAATAGAAAGGCCGAATAGACCGCGCTGAGCACCGCGAGCGGCAGCACGACGACCGCAAACGCTGTCCGCAGAGCCGTGTTGCCCATCATTTCTGCCGCCCACCAGAAACCGGCAAGCGCGCCGAAGCCGGAAAGCAGCCACGCCGCACGAGCCACCCAGCTGCGCCATTGGGGTCGGAGGAACAGGAAAAAGAAGCGATCGGGACGATCGAGGTCGTAAATGAGAAGTCCGATCGTGACAGCCCACGCCACGAGCGCGGGCGCACCACCGATCATGATCGCGCGGCCGCTCGCGGGGGGCCCAAAGCCAAGCGCCATGCAGGCGAGCAACGCGAATATGCCGCCGGCGACGGCCTTCGTGATCAGGTAGGCGGGAATCGGCCAATGCCAGGGCACGTGGTGCTGCACGTCGTAGGTCACGAGATGCGACGCCATCCGCGACGTCACGCCGCCGATGGGGCCCGTCGACGGCAAGCCCTGCGTGCCGTCGACGACCGGACCCGACCGCCGACCCGACGGGGCGCGATCCACCGTCAGCAAGGTCGACGGCATCACGGCGGCCGTCGGGTGCATCACCACGTCGCTGCCGCCGATGTAGAACAGCTTCGGGGCCGTTCCCTGTTCGGGCTTGCGGACGACGGCGTCATTGCGCGCGAGCACGCGCGACACCTCACTCTCGGGGTTGTCCAAGTCGCCCGCGAGGATGCTGTGGGTCGGGCACACGACCACGCACGCGGGTTCGAGCCCGACGTCGATGCGGTGCGCGCAAAAATGGCACTTGGCCGCAGTGTGGTGTTCGGGGTCGATGTGAATCGCGTCGTAGGGGCAGGCCTGGAGGCACGCTTTGCAGCCAATGCACGCGTCAGAGGCAAATTGGACGATGCCGTCGGGGCGCGCGTGCATCGCGCCCGTGGGGCAGATGCGGACGCACGGCGGGTTGGCGCAGTGGTTGCAGCGCGTGACCTGAAACGAGCGCCGGCTGTTGGGAAAGGACCCTGTTTCGACCGTCTTGACCCAGGTCCGATAGACGCCGAGCGGCACTTCGTTCTCTGACTTGCACGCCGTGCTGCAGGCGTGGCAGCCGATGCAGCTTCGGTTGTCGACGACGAAGGCCCAGTTCATGGACCGGCCGCTACCTCGCGGGGCTGGACTCGGCCCGAGTCAGGCAGTACAACGCTCCGCACGAGGCGCTGGAATGCTCGCGTTGGTTTGGATCGCTTGTGCGCAGCTGGACCCCGTGGGGTACATGGTGGCGCGCTGCAACGACCTCGCCGACCCCGACCTCGACGCTTGCTACGAACTCGGCCAGCAGGCCCTCGCCCTCGTCCGCCCTGATGTGACCCGCGCCCGAGCGATGTTCTCCAAGGGTTGCCAGACCCATCACGCGCGGTCCTGCAACGCCCTTGGCGACATGGTCAACGACGCCAAGGGTGGCCCCCGCGACCCCAAGCGCGCCGCCGAGCTCTACGGCATCGCCTGCAAAGGTGGCATCACCGGCGCCTGCGTGAATCGCGGCGTCGCTCTCTACGCGGGCGACGGCGTCAAAAAGGACGCCACCGCAGCCGTTGAGCTGTTCAAGAACACGTGCGTGGTCGACGAAGTCAACGCCGAAGCCTGCTCGGCACTCGGGTTGGCGTACAGCGAGGGCCTCGGTGTCGAGAAGGTCGACCTCGACATCGCCGAGCGCCTCCAGCGCAAGTCGTGCGAAATCGACTACCCGCTCGCCTGTAGCCGGGTCGGCGACCTGTACCGGGGCAAGGTCGGGCGCACAGCGGAAGACGTCGTCACCGCGACCGAGTTCTACGAAAAGGCGTGCAAGCTCGACGCCCACTTTGGTTGCATCGAACTCGCCGGCCTCCACGCCGACGGCATCGCCGCCGAAGCGTCGGGCAATCGGGCGGCCGTCTACTACCAGCAGACCTGCCGCATCGACCCCATGCGCGGCTGTTTCGAGGCCGCCCAGCTCATGGAGAGCGGGCGCGTCAAGGCCCGGGACGGAGAGATCGAGAGCCTGTACAATCGGGCCTGTGAGCACGGCCATACGCAGGCCTGCTCGAAGCGCAGCCTCGACGGCGGCTGAGGCCAGCGCGCGCCCGTTAGACATCGCCGTGCCCTGCGACGACCCCACCACGGCCGCAGAACTCTTCGCCCTCGTCGAGCGCGCCGACCACGCGATCGCCGCGGACGACCCGTCTGCCTTCACGACCGCCTGGGGCGAGGCCAACCGAGCCGTCCTTTGCTTGGAGGAGCCCCTTCCCCGCGCGACCTGGGCGCGCCTGCTCTATGGGTAGGCCGTCGTCGCTCACGCCAAGGGCGAACCCTGGGAACGCTTCGTCGATGCCGCGACGGCCACGGACCCGGCTGTGCCCCGGTCCTATGGCGCACCCGAGTTGCGCGAGCGCCCGCCGCCAGCGCCCGCGGTCGCCACCCGCCCCATCGAGCCGGATCACCCCACGTGGCTCGACGGCGTCCCCATCGAGTTTGAGCACCAGCTGCCGGGCCTTCATGTCCTCCAGCGCACGACGGACGGCGCCTGGGACACCCGCGTCGTTTCCGCTGCCCCCTGGCCCGACGATTGGCGTCTCCCGGCCGAATCGCGCAAGCGAGGCTCACCGTTGCTTGGGGTCGGCGTGGCCTCCGTCGTGGCGGGTTCCGCGACCGCCGTTGGCACCTACCTGGCCGCCCATTCGCTGCCGCCCGGATCGGACGCGTCTCCCTACATCGTTGGCAACTCCGTCGGTTGGTCCGTCGCGGCGGCCGGCGTCGGCTTCGGGATCGCCTGGGGTGTGGCGCGGTGATGAACGTCGGCGACCGCGTCGACCGGTATGAAGTCGTCGGCGTCCTTGGCGAAGGTGGGATGGCTCGCGTCTACGCGGTCCGGCACCGGTCGCTGGGCTCCGAACACGCACTGAAGGTCCTTACGCTCCAAGGGGCGGATCTGCACCGCCGCCTGGTTGACGAGGGCCGCATCCAAGCCCAACTGCACCACCCCAACGTCGTGTCCGTCACCGACCTCGTCGACGTCGGCGGGTACCCAGGGCTCGTCATGGAGCGCATCCGAGGCGTCGGCCTCGACGTGCTCCTTTCGCAAGGGCGGCTGGCGGCCACCGACATCGATGGACTCGCTCAGGGCATCTTCGACGGGGTCGCAGCCGCCCACGCCGTCGGCCTCGTCCATCGCGATCTGAAGCCGGGCAATGTCCTTGTCGAGACGGTCGACGGCCGCCGCGTCCCCAAGGTCGCCGACTTCGGCCTCGCACGCACGCTGGATGCGTCGTCGGCGCGCACGCGCACGGGCAGCACGATGGGGACGCCCTGCTACATGGCACCCGAGCAGTTTCGCAACGCGCGGCATGCGGGCCCTGACTCCGACGTCTTTGCGCTCGGCGCGATCCTGTACGAGATGGTCACGGGCCGCCGCGCTTTCGACGACGACGACCTCATTCGCCTCTTCAGCGCGATCGACGCCGGAAACTACACCGACCCCGCCGAACTCGCCCCTGACGCGCCGGCGGCGTGGTGCGCGGCGATCCGAGGCGCGCTGGTTTCCGACCGAGCTCGGCGCATTCCAAGCGTCGCGCTCCTGCGAGACGCTTGGAAAACGGGAGTGGTCGCGATTCCGCCTCCGTCCTCAGCGCCCGCCGCGACCTGGTCCGAGTCGCCGGGACACGACGCGGCGAATCCTCCCACGGCCATCGCTTCCGCTCCGTCGACGCAGCCGCCTCCGCGCGACTGGCCCGTCTGGATCGGCGCGCTCGTGGCCGCGGGCGGGCTGGTGACGGCCCTGATCGCCCTCGCGTTGGCGGCCTTCAGCGGCGCACCCAGCCTGCCGGCCGACGTCCCGAACGAACCCACGGCGTCAGCCATGGAACCCCTCGTCGCCGAGGATCCGCCGGTCGAGCCCGACGACGACGCCCCCCGGCGCCGCGCGTGACCCCTCGGGCCGACGTGCCTGCCATGGTGGTCCCGGACGCTGCTCCCCGCCCGATCACCACTGCGTCATGGGTCCTGTCCGGCCGCGTGCGCGCCGAACTGCGCGACGCCGGCGGCCGCACCTACCCACCCGGCCGCGTCGCGCCGGGGATCTACACGGTCATGGCCGACTTCGGCGACGGCTAGGAGGCAACGGTGGCGGCGACGCTTTCGTCGGACGATGCAATCACCGTGACGTGCAATCAGCTCCAACATCGGTGCTCGGTCGCGCCGTAGGGCCACACCCCCGCCTCACGGTTGCGTCGTCGCCGTCCCCTCGCTGAACCGACAATTGCCGCCGTTGATCTCCCCCAACGCCGTCGGCGCCGCATCCAGCGACCAATCGTAGGCGGGCAGGCCGTCGAGTACCGCCTCGGGATCTTGGCCGACGACGACGCAGTCCGCGAGACCCGCCACGTCGTAGATCCGCCAAACGACCGTGAGGCCGTCCACCCGCGCGCAGTCGAACAGGGTCCGCGCCCCGTCCTTGACTTCGCCCTCCTCGGCCGTCTCCAACTCCAGCGCGAACGCCGTCGGCCCTCCGTCGAGGCCATGCTCTTCGACCCAGATCGGCGAGGACCCGGCGGTTTCGGCGACAAGGACCCGAATCTCCGCCGCTGGGACGTCGACGTTGGCCTGATACGTCGTCACGTCGGGGGAATCGTCTTCGCAGAGGTAGGACCAGCCAAACAGCGAGGGACGCTCGTCTGGCGTGGTCGAAGTCGTCGGCGCGTCTGTCGACGTTGCGGGGGCTCGAAGCCCCACAAGCAGCCGGACGACACGTAAAGCAGGAGGTACCGCACGCCCGCTTCTATGCCGTGGAGTTCGGCCAACGCCATGCGGGCGCGCCCTCGAAGGTCCTGCTAGCAGCGCGCATGGCACACGATCGTTGGCAGAGTCCGCTCGTCGAGCGGTACGCCAGCCCAGAAATGGCGGTGAACTGGTCGGACGACCGACGCATCCGAACCTGGAGGCGCCTGTGGTTGGCCCTCGCCGAAGGCCAAGCGGCCCTCGGCCTCGCGCTGGACCCCGCGGCCATCGATGAGCTGCGCAATCACCTCGACGACGTCGATCACGCCGCGGCCGCCCGCTACGAGCGTGAGCTCCGCCACGACGTCATGGCGCACGTTCACGCGCTTGGCGACGTCGCCCCGCTCGCCCGCCCCATCGTCCACCTCGGGGCCACAAGCTGCTACGTCGCCGACAACGCCGACCTGGTCGCGATGCGCGACGGCTTCGACCTCCTGCTGCCGAAGCTGGCGGGCGTCGTGCACGCCCTCGCGGGCTTCGCGCGCGAACAGGCCGACCACGCGACGCTCGGCTGGACGCATTTCCAAGCCGCCCAACCCACCACGGTCGGCAAGCGAGCGACGCTCTGGATCCAGGACCTCCTCGTCGACCTCGAACGCTTTCAGGCCGTCCGCGACGGGCTTCGCTTCCGCGGCGCCAAGGGCACGACAGGCACCCAGGCCACCTTCCTCGAACTGTTCGACGGCGACCACGCCAAGGTGCGCGCGCTGGACCGGCACGTCACCGAGGCCTTCGGCTTTCCGGCCCCCTTCGCCGTCACGGGCCAGACCTACCCACGGAAACTCGACCACGACATCGTTTCCGCGCTCGGCAGCTTCGGCGTGAGCGCCGGCAAGATGGCCAACGACCTGCGGCTGCTGGCCCACCTCAAAGAGGTCGAAGAGCCCTTCGGCAAGAAGCAGGTCGGCAGTTCGGCGATGGCCTACAAGCGCAATCCGATGCGCGCGGAACGCGTCTCCGCCCTTGCGCGGCACCTGTCCTTGTTGCCTGCCAACACGGCCGCCACGGCGTCCGTCCAGTGGATGGAGCGCACGCTGGACGACTCGGCCAACCGCCGACTCGTGCTCGCCGAGGCCTTCCTAGGCGCCGACGGCGTCCTGGAGACGCTGCTCGAACTCGTCCAGGGCCTCGTCGTCTACCCGGCCGTCATCCGCCGCAACCTGATGGCCGAACTGCCCTTCATGGCCACCGAACGCATTCTCATGGCCATGGTGCGCGCGGGCGGCGACCGGCAGGCCGTGCACGAGTGGATCCGAGAACACAGCATCGACGCGGCACGACAGGTCAAGGAACTCGGCCGCGACAACGACCTCGTGGAGCGCCTGCGCAACGACCCGCGCTTCGCGCCCGTCCACCCTGACCTCGACGCGCTCCTCGACCCCAGCGCCTACGTCGGCCGCGCTCCCCAGCAGGTGCGCGAGTACCTCGACGAGGACGTCGGGCCCGCGCTGGCACCTTGGAAGGGGCGCATGGCGCTTGGCCGATCGCTGCGGGTGTGACCGGGCGTGTGCCCACCCTCGCGAACCCGACCCTTACTCGGCGACGCGCCCAGCCTTCCGCCCTGTCCTCAGCTTGACGCCGACCTCCCGCACGACCCGCGACGCCCATCCACCTTCGGCCAGGGCGCCGGCGACGGCCCCCGCGTTCGCTCGAATCGCGCTCCGCAGGGCCCAGGAGACGCCCTTGACCACGAGATCGTCCCGGTCGTCACGAAGCAACCGGCAGATTGCGAGCGCGGTGGCTGCATCGCCCTTGCCACCATGGGTCGGCAAATTCCGCGCGACGGTGCAGACCAATGCGGTTCGCCTCCACGGACCGTCGGGCCGGCGTGCCCAGCCCTCCACTGCGGCCGACAAGTCCAAGCCCGCATTCCACGCCCGTCCAGCGACGAGCACGCCGAAGCCGTCGATCAGGGGCCACGCATCGTTGCCCGCACCCAACGCCTCGAGCGAAGCGACGTTCTGAGCCAAAAGCCGGTCCCGGCGGCGCCCCAACACCGCCCAAGCGAGGAGCCGCCCCTCGAAGCCCAAACGGACCAGCTGTTCCACTGCGCGATCGAAGTCGGACCCTCGCAGGGGACGCCAACGGGACGCCAATTCCGCTTCCAACGCCTTTAGGGGCGCCGCACGGGCTCGCCATTCGCGATGGGCCGTCGTCCAGGTGACCGTCCGACCCGGCTCCGCCGCCGCGTTCAGCCGAGCAAGGACGTCGGCGAGGTCGGCGTCAAGGTCCATCGGGGTTGCGCAGGGCCGTCGCGAGGTCGGGCGCGCGCCATTGAAAGCCGAGCCGGGAGGCGACGGTTGGCCGAACGACGGCGCCGCCGAGCAGCATCTCTCGCCCCATCTCCCCCATCAGTGTCGCCACTGCGAAAGCGGGTGCGGGAATCCAGGCGGGACGACCCCATGAGGCGGCGTAGGCGCGAATGAACTCGCGTTGCGAGACGGCCCCCGGCGCCACCCCGTTCACGGGTCCGCGGTAGCGGTCGTCGACCAAAGCGGCCATGATCAGAGAGACGAGATCGTCGCGGGCGATCCACGACATGCCCTGCGTGCCCGAACCCACCGGCCCGGCGAGACCCAAGCGCACGACGGGCCGCAACCCGGCCAGGAGTCCACCCTCGACCGACAGGACCAGCCCGAGGCGCAGGTTCACGAGCCGACATCCCCGTTCGACGACGGGCGCGATGGCCCCCTCCCAGGCGACCCCAACGTCGGCGAGGAACCCGAGTCCACGTGGTGACGTCTCATCGACCTCACGTTCCGTGGACCCGTAGATGCCGATGGCCGACGCGGACACGACCACCTTCGGCGGCGCGGGCATCGCAGCGATGTCGGTCGCGAGCTTGCGCGTCAGATCCACGCGGCTCGAGATGATGCGGGCGCGCGCGTCGGCCGTCCATCTCTGGGCCACCGGTTCCCCCGCGAGGTGGACGATGGCGTCGACGGCGACGTCGCCCCACGCTCCGAAGGCGACCTCGCCATCACCCGCTTGCCGGCGCACGAGGCGGGTGACCTCGTGCCCCGCCGCGAGCAAGCGTGCGACGAGTGCGCGGCCGACAAGGCCCGTCGCACCCGACACGGCGACCTTCATGGTGAACGCAACGTGTACAGCCAACCCGTGGACGCTCGCTCGAACACGTCGCGGTCGTGAAGCCGGGATGGCCGCCCTTGCCACAATTCGACCCGATCGACCTCGATACGCCAACCGCCCCAGAACGGCGGCCGTGGAACAGGGCCGCCAGCGAAGCGAGACTCCGCCTCGGCCAACGCGGCCTTCAGGACGTCGCGGGACGGCAACACAGCGCTCTGCCGACTCGCCCAGGCCCCAATCTGCGATCCGCGATCTCGTGCACCAAAGTAGGCGTCGGACACCTCGGCCAAGGCCTTCGCGGCGCGCCCCTCGATGTGGATCTGGCGCGCCAGACGCTTGTGATGGATGACGCCCGCCACATGGGGCCGCCCCTCCATGTCGCGCGATTTCCGACTGCCGTAGTTCGTAAAGAAGGTCACCGAACCCTCGTCGACATGCCGGACGAGAACGGTGCGCACGCTCGGCCGGCCATCGGCTCCCACCGTCGCGAGTTGCATCGCCGTCGGGTCCGACGGTTCGCTTGCCTCGGCCTCCGCCAACCACGCCGCAATCGTCGGCCACGGTGACACGCCGCGCCTCCAGAGTCCACGGCTAACGTGCACCTTGACGGGGCCGCCGCCGCGAATAGCCATGCGCCCCTCGGAGGTCCCTTGGCCCACGTTTTGCCGCCCCTGCCCTACGCGCCCGACGCGCTCGCCCCCATCCTGAGCGCCGAGACGCTCGGCTTTCACCATGGCAAGCACCACGCGGCCTACGTCAACAAGCTCAACACGCTCGTCGCGGGCACGACGGTGGCCGACTGGTCGCTCGAGCAACTCATGCACGGCATCGACCAGGTTCCCACCGAGGTCCGCAAGGGCGTATGGAACTGCGCCGCGCAGACCTGGAACCACACCTTCTATTGGAACGGCCTGTCGCCCAACGGCGGCGCCGGCCCCACGGGCGCGCTCGCATCCGCCATCGACGCGAGCTTCGGCAACCTCGACGGCCTCAAGGCCAAGCTCAATGCCGCCGCACTCAATCATTTCGCGAGCGGCTGGGGCTGGCTCGTCAAGCGTGGCGACGGCCAACTCGCCGTCGTCGACAGCCACGACGCCGACTGCCCGCTCGTCCACGGCATGACGCCCCTGTGGACGATCGACGTGTGGGAACACGCCTACTATGTCGACTATCGCAACGATCGCGGCGCCTACATCGGCAAGATGTGGGAACTCGCCAACTGGACCGAGATCGCGCGCCGCTTCGGCGGCTGACGGCCCGTTGGTCTACAGCGGACCGTAGGCCGCATTGACGACACCGTCGCACGCGACAAACGGGTTCTCCACCCCCTGCTCCACGGCAATCGCCTTGGACCGGGCGCGCTCGGTCGCGTCGACGGGATCCGCGGCGTGCCAGGTCAGGAAGGCCGCGTGCTGGTCGTCGTCGATCGGGAAGCCGTAGCGCATGCTGAAGTACCACATCGCCCGCGCGACGTTGCCGCGATGGACCTCGCGCGGCTCGAAGACGAGGCCGCCGGCACCAGCGCCCAATCGGCTGCCACCTTCTTCCCAGTCCACGGCGCCCGTGACCGTGCCGAACGGGTACGCCGAACGGGTTGAATTCGCGCCGCTGTCGGTGGGGAAGAGGTGGTGCAGATCACACCTCGCGGGCAGTTCCTCGGCGCCCAGACTTTGGGGCCAGGTGTGCTCCGTGTTCATGTCCTCGGCGTCGGGCTTTTCGCCTACGGCTTCCGTGGTGCGCCCCGTGTAGACGCAGGTGACGAGCCCGTCGACGTTGTCGAGTTCGAGGAACATGAACTCCGTCGCCACGCCGTAGTCCTCGCAATGTTGGGCCGAGGTCCGAGCCGTGAGTTCGGCGAGGAGCTCCCCACCCACCAGGCCGCGCGTGGTCAGCCAGAAGCCGGCAGCGTCACAGGCGGCACAGTCCGACACGCCGTCGCTGTCGGCGTCAACGTCCTCGTCCGCTGCAAGCTCCCCGTCGCAATCGTTGTCGATGCCGTCACAGGACTCGAGAAAGCCTGGCGACCGCGTCGCGAGATTGTCGTCACAGTCCAGGCACGCGCTGGCGCCATCGCCATCGGCGTCGACGTCCTGGCACGCCGGAATCGTCGCCGGAGTGCCAGACTCGGTCGCGTCCGGCACGGCACATGCCCACCACCACCACATCGTCCGCCCCGCGGGAGGGGGCCACGTTAGCGCGGTCGCCCGGCGGGGCAATGAAGGACAAGCACATCCGAATCCGGATTGCGCAGTGCCTGGCGCTGGCGCAGGCGAGCAACTGCCCGCGGCGAACGTTCGGCGCGCTGCTGCTCGACCCCGAGCGGAACGTGATCCTCATGGACGGCTACAACGGTGCGCCTCGCGGCGGCGGCCGCCTCTGCGGCGGCGAAGTCTGCCTCCGCGAGACGGGCGCGATCCCTTCGGGGACGCGAACGGAGATCGGCTGCCACCACGCCGAGATGAACGTCATCTGCAACGCCGCCGCATCCGGCGTGGCCACACGCGGCGCCTGGTTGATTGTGACCGGTGAGCCCTGCCTGATGTGTGCGAAGCTGCTGCACCACGCCGGCATCGCTCGCGTCATGGTCGTGCTGGGTGGGTACGCCGGCGACAACGGACTCGCCTACCTTCAGGCCCATGGCGTCGACGTGGACTACGTCGATGGCCCGAGTGACCCGCGCGCGACAGCCTCATGAGTTCGGCACGCGAGACCGCGCCGGGCCTGCTCAGGCTCGCCTTGCCCGCCATGGTGTCTCAGCTCGGTCTCGTCGCCATGGGCGTCGTGGACGTCATGTTGGCCGGCTCGCTGGGGGCGACCGCCATCGCCGCCGTAGGCCTCGGCCACTTGTGGGGCTGGGGCACCTTCATGATCGTCATCGGCACCACGGCCGGCCTCGACCCCTTCCTGACCCAGGCCTTCGGCGCGCGCGATCCCAAAGCCGTGGGTCGTGCGATGGCTCATGGAGCTGGCCTTCTCGGCCTGCTCACGATTCCCGTCGTGCTCATTCAACCCATGGCAGGCCCCGTCCTCCTCGCGTTCGGACAACCGCCCGAGGTCGTCGAGGGCGCGACTGCGTTCGTCCACGCGCTCGCCTGGGGCATTCCGCCATTGGTCGCCTTCGGCCTCGTCCGCCAGATGTTGCAAGCCGATGGCCGGATGACCGAGGCCACAGTCGTCATTTTCGCCGGGAACGTCGTCAACTTCGTGCTCGCCTGGGCGTTGAGCCAAGGGCGCCTCGGCCTCCCCGATCTCGGCCTGGGCGGGATCGGCACCGCGTCGGCCACGGCCCGTTGGGTGATGGCCCTGGCACTGATCGTCATCGCCCGCCGCCCCCTTGGCGAGGCCGCGATTCCCTGGGCGTTGGCCTTCGACTTTCGGGCCGTCGCGCGACTCGCGACCACCGCGCTGCCCGTCGGCTTTCAGATCGGCCTTGAAGTGTGGGCCTTCAACGCGGCCGCCCTCATCGCCGGTCAACTCGGCGCCCACGCTGGCGCCGCCAACACTGTGGCGATCAATGCCGCATCCGCGACCTTTATGATCCCGCTTGGCCTCAGCATGGCGGCGGCCACTCGCGTCGGCAACGCCGTGGGGGCAGGTCTCCCCTGGCGGCACATCGCCAAGGCTGCCTTGGGGCTGACCGTCCTCGTACAGGTCCCGTCCACGCTCCTGTTTGCCCTTGGACCCACCCTCGTCGCCGGTGCCTTCACCGACGACCCCGGCGTCTTGGCCCTCGCGGCCACCGTCCTTCCCGTCGCCGGCGCCTTCCAGCTCTTCGACGGGCTCCAAGTCGTCATGTTCGGCATCCTCCGTGGCCGCGGCGACACCCGCCTTCCATCCCTCGCGAACGTCGTTGGGTACTGGTTCGTCGGCCTCCCCATCGCCGCGTACCTCAGCCATCCCGATCGCTTGGGCCTGATCGGTGTCTGGATCGCTTTGAGCCTTGCCCTCGTGCTCGTCACCGTGCTGCTTGGCGCGAGGCTGGCCACCGCGCATCGCCGTTGATGTGATAGGGTGCATCGTCGAGCCGCAAAGCGGTTGAAGGCGCCGACCCGTCGCGGGCATCTAGGCGCAGGAGTACCGACCCATGATGTCCATCCTGCTTGCACTCACGTTGCGTGCCGAGGCCCAAGTGGCCTGCAGCAACACCCTTTCGCAGGACATGAACTGCAACACGGTCGATGCCCATCTCGAAATCGACGTGGACATCAACGACCCCCTCTGCAACGTCAACCGTGACGCCTACGGGGTTCCTTACCAGTCCGCCGACTTCTACTACGACTACGCCAGCTTCGGCTGTTTGTACTTCGTCGGCGATTTCGACGTGGACGGCGACGGCCTCGGTGCAGGCGCCATCTACATCCCGCCCGACGCGGACTATCCGGACGCCATCGCGTTGCTCGCCTGCGACAACTGCGCCGAAATCTGGAATCTCGACCAGGCCGACATCGACTGCGACAACGTGGGCGACCTGTGCGACAACTGCCCCACGATCTCCAACCCGGATCAGGCAGACTTCGACTTCGACGGGTTCGGCGACTTCTGCGACGTTTGCGTCTTCGCTTACAACCCCGATCAGGCCGACAGCGACGGCGACTTCTCTGGCGACGCTTGCGACTTGTGCCCCGACGTCTTCGACCCGAGCCAGTCGGACGTCGATGAAGACTTCGTCGGCGACGCCTGCGACTCCTGCCCCTTCGACGTGAATCCCTTCCAAGAAGACGCGGACGGCGACGGCGTCGGCGACCCCTGTGACATCTGCTTCCTCCAGTTCAATCCGAACCAGGAAGACGCAGATAGCGACGGCATCGGCGACGTCTGCGACGTCTGCCCCGACGTGTTCGACGCGAATCAGCCCGACGTCGACGGCGACGCGGTCGGCGACCTCTGCGACAACTGCCCGATCCTTCCGAATACCGGCCAAGACGACACGGATCTCGACGGCATCGGCAACGTCTGCGACAACTGCCGCGACGTTTTCAATCCCCTGCAGACCGACGTCGACGAGGACGCCTTCGGCGACTTCTGCGACAACTGCATCGAGGTCCCCAATCCCGATCAGCTCGACCGCGATCTGGACACGTTTGGCGACCTCTGCGACAACTGCCCCTACGATGAGAATGCCGAGCAGGTCGACCTTGACAACGACGGCCTTGGCGACATCTGCGACGACGAGTTCCTGATCCGTGGCGGTGGTCGCGCCGGCTGTGACTCGAGCGGCGCCCCGTTGCCCTGGGGTGTCGGCTTGGGCCTCGCAGCCCTCGCCCTGCGCCGCCGCCGGGTTCAGCCCTGATTCTTCTCCTCGCCGTCCTCGGGTGCGCCCCCAAGCCCCCGACGGACGCGGGCGGTTCGTCTGTTTCGACGACGATGCTGCCGGAGGCCTGCGCCAACGTCGTCGATGACGATGGTGACGGCTTGGCCGACTGCGCCGACCCCGACTGCGATGGATCGTGCCCGGAGTCCTGTGACGACGCGCGCGACAACGACGCCGACGGCGCCGTCGATTGCGACGACCAAGATTGCGTCGGCGCCTGCCCCGAAGACTGCGCCAACGGATGGGACGACGACGGCGACGGTCGGATCGACTGCAGCGACGTCGACTGTGTCATGGCGAGTTGTTCGGAAGTGTGCGCCGACGGTCGAGACAACGACGCCGACGGCCTGGCGGACTGCCTCGACGCCGATTGCGACGGTGAGTGCCCAGAAGCGTGTACGGACGGGCGCGACAACGATGGCAACGGCCTCGCCGACTGCAACGACCCCTTCTGTGACGCCTCCTGCCCAGAGTCGTGTCTGAACGGCGTCGACGACGACGGCGACCTCCTGGTCGACTGCGGCGACCCCGAGTGCCTGGCGGCGTGCGACGTCGACGGCGACGGTCACATCTCGGACGAGCTCGGTGGCGACGACTGCGACGACCTCCGCGTCAACACGTTCCCGGGCGCGTCGGAGGTCTGCAACGAGATCGACGACGACTGCGACACGTACATCGATGAAGCGGATCCCGATCTCGACCGCGAAACCCTTGCGCTTTGGTCGGCCGATGGCGACGGCGATGGGTTTGGCGATGCCAGCCAGACGCTCCTGGCGTGCTTTCCGCCGGACGGCTGGGTCCTCGACCCGACCGATTGCGACGACGAAGACCCCGCTGTCCACCCCGCCGCCGACGAGACCTGCAACGGAATCGACGACGATTGCGACGCGATCGTCGACGACGGCGACCCGACGTTGGATACGTCGACTTGGCTGCCGTGGTGGCCCGACGCCGACGGCGACGGGTTTGGCACCGCCGTCGGCGGCATCCTGGCGTGTGTGCCGGCCGACGGGTTTGTCGACAACGACGACGACTGCGATGACGACGACGCCCTCGTGTACCCGACGACATGGTGGCCCGACGGCGACGGCGACGGGTTTGGAGCGGGCGCACCCGGCCACGACGGCGAGTGCGAAGCGCCGTTGCCAGATTGGGTCGCCGTCCATTTGGGCCACGATTGCAACGATCTGGACCCGTCGATCGCGCCGGACGCCGACGAGGTCTGCGACGACGGCGTCGACCAGGACTGCGACGCGCTCGACGCACCTTGCACCCGCGAGTTCCTTGCCGTCCGCAACAGCAGCTACACGGTCGTCGCCATCGACATCACGACCTTCGCCGAGCGGGAGATCGGCCCGCTTGGCGTCAACTTCTGGTTCGGCGGCATCACTTGGGACCCCGTGAGTGAGACGGCCTGGATGGTCGACGGCTCAGCGACGTCCAACCTCTGGACGGTCGATCCCTACACCGGCACAGCGACGCTCGTCGGCAACATGGGCACCAACAAGAACTTCGCCATCGCCTGGGACCCGGAGCGCGAGACCCTTTGGGTGGCGGCGGAGACGGGCATCTACGAAGTCGACCCCGTGACCGCAGCGTCCACCAAGATCACGTTGACGGTCCCTGGCACCTTTGACGGCCTCACCTGGGACTCCGACCGGAACGCCCTCATGGCGCTGCTTGGCGGCGCCGGAGACGTCTACGAGGTGGACCGCGACACGGGCGTCCTCACGCTCGTGTTCGACGGACCGTGGATCAACAACTGCGGCTGGGCCTTCGATCCGGTCGCGCACCACTACTGGGCGACCGACCTCTCCAGCGACTTGTACGCCTACTTCGATGACCCGTGGTCGCAGACGGTCGCATGGAACCTCAGCCAGGCCCACGACGGCCTAGCCTACGTCGGCGACGCGCTCATCCGCTAGCCGGCCCGTCCGCTTGCGATCGGCAAGCGGCTGGTACCGAAACCCGCTCAGGGCATGACGATCGTGCCGGCCGTGGTCGTCACCGCACACTCGGCCTCGATCTCGTAGGTGGCCTGGATGATCGCCGCCGGCGGCGGCACCGCCACGTCGAAGAACACAATCGCGTTCTGATCTTCGTCGTAGGCCCAGTCATCGCTGTCGTAGCCGTTCACGGTGACGACGAGGGTTCCGTCGACGGGCACATCGGACAGGACGAAGGTGTCGAGCGGCTCCTCGACCTGAACGATCGTGGCAAACTTACTTCCCCAGTCGCTGTCACAGATGTCGAGGACCGCGCCGCCCGTGGCCCACGCCGCCTCGAAGTAGCCGTCACCGGGGGTTCCATCGCCGCAGCCACCGCCTTGCGGCGTGACGACGACGTTGATCTTGAGGGCCGGGGAAATCTGGATCAGGCGGTCGACGTAGAAGTCCCAGCTGTTGGCGGACTGCTCCGGTTCGTCGGACACAAGTACCGCAATCGGGTTCACGTAGGCCCTCAGGAAGCCGTCGTTGCATTCGCCCGCGCCGGTTTTCTCAAAGGCGTTGAGCGAAATCGTGAGACCCATCTCGGTGTCCGCTCCGTAGGCGCCGTCGACGACGTAGCTCTCGAAGGCGTCGGCCGCGTTGGGCGTAGACGGCGTGATGATTGCGCCGTTGTGGCACCCGTCGTCGAGCGTGCTGACCATGACCTGGTAGTCGATGCCACCGGCGAGCAAGAACGCCGTGAACAGGTCCCAGTTGTCGGCCATATTTGCGGAGTCGTCGTCCATCGAGCCCGACTGGTCGACGTAGAAGAAGATGTCGGCCAACGTCCAGTCCGTCAGGATCTGCTCGAACGTGTCCGTCTGCTTCGGCAGCGGCTCGCCGGAGCCCCAAATCTCGCCGTTCCGGACGCCCCGCGGGTCGTTCGAGTCGATGGAGAGGATGCCAGTATAGAAGTCCACGATCGCAGGCGTGAACAGGACCTCGGTCTCGACCTCGTCGTCGGGCATGAGGGTGACGGGAAGTGCGGGCAGTTCGCCGGACGTCATCGCGTCGCCGGCCACCGCGACGTTGTAGATCTCGAGCGGCGCCTCGCCGATGTTGCGCAGCGTGATCGTGCCGCTGTCCATGCAAGTACGCGTGACGGCGCCGAACTCGTACGGATCCGGATCGATCTCGAGCATCGGCAGCTGGGCGGAACCCGTGACCGGCACCTCGATGATCGGCGAATCGGGGTCATTCGACTCGATCGTGAGCACCGTCGCGTCGCCCACGTTGGTCGCCGAGTACCAGACCTGGATGACCGTGGTCTCATCCGTCGCGAGACCCAGCGCGGGAATGTCAAGCACGGTCCAGAAGACCGGGCTTGGCCCCAAGTAGACGTTGGAGATCTCGAGAACGGCGGCGCCGAGGTTCGACACCGTGACCGACATCATGGCTTGCTCACCGACCGGAAGCGCACCGAATTCGACCGCCGGGGGGTCGACCGCGATGTCGGGCGACACGCCAGTGACCGTGGGCTCCGGCGGAACAAAATCCACCTCCGAGCAGCCCATGGCCAAGATCGCAAACCCGAGAACTTTCCACATCGCTCCACCTCGGCGGGCGTCGCCCGTGCGCCATGCTACCATAGATTCCCGCCTGAGCCTGCCAACTTCATCGGCGCCTGCAGGACAGCGTTGCCGCCAGCCGGCTAGACCAAGCCGTGCGCAGAGACCTGCTCGAAATCGACACGTTGCCGCCGGCTCCACCGCGCCGGCGCTGGCTTGAAGCCATCGATGTCGAGGCGATCCGCCTCTTCCTGACCGGCGGGAGCGTCGTCGACTGGTATTCGGTCGCTTTCAACGACCACGCAGACGTCGATCGCTACCTCGCCACACTCTTGCTCGACGTCGACTCGCCCATCGACCGCAAGCGCCTCCGCTACGTGTTCAACGAGGCTGTCTCCTACCTGGAGGAGCACCTCCACCTCCGGTTTCCCCCCGAGCTGCGCGCGCCCGCGGATGTCCGCGACGTGTTCCTGCTCGCTGGCGAACGCAAAGGCTTCCGCCGTACCCAGGTCCTTGCCTGCGTGATCCTGAAGCTGATGCACACGATCCACCACCTCGAAGCGGCGGATCTTCGTTTTCGGACCCCCATTTCCGAGTACGAGCTGAATCGCCGGGCCCACGCACGAATCGTGACGTCCCTCCGCCATTTGCAGGATGCGGGGCTCGGAGTGACGACGTTTTACGGATCGACGAAGTCGCGGGGCTCCGTCATCACGAAGCTGCTCGCGAAGGCCGAAAACGTAGCCGCCACGCTCTTCGACAAGCTGCGCTACCGCATCGTCGTGGCCGAACACAGCGACCTAGCGCCGACCCTGGGATGGATGACGCGGAACCTCTTCCCGTTCAACTACGTGATTCCCCGCCAATCGCACAACAATCTTCTCGGACCCGACGACTTGACGCGATGGCTCCGGCCCGGGAACGACGTCGAGGAGCAGGACGAGCTGCCGGTCCTGCGCGTCTCGGCGAAGAACGAACATTCGGGTTCGAGCTACCGGATGATCAACGCGATCGTCGATTTTCCAGTTCGCCTTCCCGAGGTGCCAGGCGACGACCGAAACGACCCCTTTGGCCAGGTGGTCTTCGTTCTCGCCGAATTCCAGGTGGTCGACGAGGTCACGGCCCGCTCGAATGAGGTCGGGGAGAACGCCCACCACCGGTACAAGTCCCGCCAGACCAGCGTCGTGGAACGACGCCTTCGCCGGGGTGCGGCTGCGCGGCGACGAAGCCTGCACGACGAGGAGCCGGGATAGGGTTCTGGATCCGGGAGCCTTGTATGGGCCTGTTCGACGCCGTCCGCGCCGCCTTCGCGCGGCGGCCCCCAACCGACGTCCTCAAACCAGGGGATCCGCTGCGCATCGGCGCGGCTGGAAAGGCCCGACTTGCCAGCCTCCCCGAGGGCCACGGCATCCACGTGTGGACCCGAGAGGTCGACGGCGGCCGGTCGGTCGTCGTAGACGAAGGCCCGGCGCAAGGCCCGCCGCCAGCGGTCCTCGTCGACCTCCCAGTGACCCTGTCCGACGACGATCTTCAGCGCCTACGCGGCGTCCGCCTCGACCATGTCGACGGAGCTTGGCGCATCGAGGTCGGCCTTACGCTTCACGGCCGCGACACACCCAACCCCGATGGTCGCCTCTACGTCACCGATCGCGTGCTCGCCGTCGGCCGACCCGTCTTCGCCGCCGATCCCGCAAGCGCAACGGGGCTGGCAGCCCGCCTCCTGTCGCTACGCGGCGTCCGAACCGCGCTGCTTCGCGACGAGACCGCCACGATCGAGCGTGTCCCTGGCACGCCTTGGCCCGAACTCGACGCGGCCGTCGAGAGCGCGCTGCGTACGTGGGCGCTGCAGTTGGGCGAGTCCGACGTCGGAACGGCACCCGTCGCGACCGGCCTCGAGGCGGAAGTGATGGCGGTGCTACAGGAACGCATCCTGCCTGGCATCCACCGAGATGGCGGAGACCTCCAGTTTGTCGGCCTGCACGATGGGGTCGCGCGCGTGAGCCTACATGGGGCCTGCCGCACCTGCCCAAGCAGCACCGCGACGCTGCGCCTTGGCGTCGAGCGCGCGCTCACGGACGCGTTCCCAGGACGCATCCTGTCCGTCGAAGCCGTCTGAGCGGCTGAACCCGCCGGAGGCGCCGATCTCAACCCGGCGCCGCGCCGCCTTCGATCAGTCGAAGCAGCGCTTGACGTCGAGATCCGGTCCGCTCCAGGTCGGCGTCGTCGAGGCCATCCGGATGCGGGGGTTGCCCGTGCCGGGGTCCTTCTCCGAGTAGTAGAGGAGGTGCTCGCCCGTCGCGCCAAGGCGCAACACTTCCCAGTGGCGCCACTGCAAGTCGTCATTCCACGTGAAGTAGGGGTCGGCGTCCATCAGAACGCTCAGGCCGTCCGCCGAAACGCCACGACCCCACGACGCGGCCGAGATGAGCGGCGGAACGCCGACGAGGTCCTTGCCGCCCGGGTAGACGGTCAACGGCAACCCGTCGTCGACCTCACAGACGACGCTTGGGGAGAATGCCTCGTCCGGCCCCCACGAAACGAAGCCGGGCAGCAGCGTGGCGGCCGACTTGAGCGTGAAGCCATGCAGCTTTTTGGACGTCGCAAGCCACACGTTGGGGCGCTGGGCGTGGAACATGTAGTAGGTGTCGACCTTCAGCGTGACCTTCGGGAAACCATTGTCGACCGCGATCTTGAGGATCGGGGTGGCGTAGGCCGTCGTCTTGCGAACGCCTCCCGCGGCGTTGAAGTACACCTGAAGCCGGCCGATGCCAGTGAAGCGAGCGCAGCCCCACGACGGCTCCGAAATCGCGCACGCATCGGACGCTTGCTCGGCCTTGAAGTAGATCATGATCGTGTCGTTGAGCAGCTGGAACCCGCTTGGGTGGGCCGCCACACACGAGTAGTAGGTGCCCGCCACAGGCTTGAGCAGCGCGGTCGCGTTCGGCGTCCAGTTGACGCCGTCGGTGCTGGTCGCCATGCCAAGACCCCACATGCCTACGGTGCACTCGGGGTCGGTGTCCGGCAGCCGGGTCTCGAAAAACATGACGTAGCGGGAGCGGAATTGGTCCCACATAACGGTGGGCGCGCCCACGCCGTTGACCATGTACCCATCGCCGTCAGAGTTCGCCTCGAGGAGGATGTCCGGGTCGATGACGAAATCACCCGGTGCTTGGGCGAGCGCCGCGCTCGCAAGTGCGATGGCAAAAGACATAGAACCCCCCGTTGATCAGTCGGTCTGAACCATCTATAGTCTACTGGATCCCATGCCCGGCGGCAACGCGCCTTTGCGCACGTCAGTCGCGCGTTAGATGCGCGGCTCCCCGGGATGGGCATTGGACCGTACCCCGCTCGGTTGGGTCACCCCGCAGGCCGCGCCACCGAGGCCCGGACGTAGCTCCGTGGTCGACGCGCTCATGCGCCTGGACACGCCGTTCGCAGTGGTCCAAACCCCCACGGGCCCCGCCGTCGTTCCCGAGCCGAAACTGGCGCTGGGGGGCAGCCCCGACGGAGGTTGGGCGGCCCTGGCCTGGGTCCCTGCATTGACGCCCGATCGCCTTGGCGACCCTACCTTTCTGTCCCAATTCGGACTCCGCTACGCCTACGTCGCCGGCGCGATGGCCAACGGCATTGCCACCACGGACCTCTGCATCGCCATGGCCCACGCCGGCATGATCGGCTTCTTCGGGGCCGCCGGCCTACCCACGGCGCGCATTGCCGAGGCCATCGACCGCCTGCAGGCCGCCCTTCCCGACGCCCCCTTCGGCGCCGACCTCATCCACAGCCCCGCGGACCCGCGCCAGGAGCAAGAAACCGCGGACCTGTACGTCCAGCGGGGCGTCACGATCGCAGGTGCGAGCGCCTTCATGGGTTTGACGCCCGCGATCGTCTCCTACCGGCTCCGCGGCGTCGCGCGTTCGCTGGACGGCCGCATCTTGCCCCGCCACCGCGTGTTCGCGAAGGTGAGCCGCCCCGAAGTTGCCGACCGCTTTCTTCGGCCCGCCCCCGACCGCATCCTGGACGCGCTCGTCGACGCGGGCCGCTTGACCGCCGAAGAAGCTGCCCTTGGACGCAGCTTGCCCATGTGCGACGCCATCGTCGCCGAGGGCGACTCCGGCGGCCACACCGATCAGCGGCCGCTCGGCGTCCTTGTCCCCCTGCTCACCTCGCTTCGCGACCGCGTGGCCAAGGAAACCGGTCGCGGCGGCGAAATCCCCATTGGGGCCGGCGGCGGGATCGGGTGCCCGGCGGCGGTAGCGTCCGCCTTCGCGCTCGGCGCCGCCTTTGTTGTCGTCGGAAGCGTCCACCAAGCGTGCATCGAATCCGGCACGAGCGCGATGGTCCGCGCGATGCTCGCCGACGCCGACATGGCCGACGTCGGTCTCGCGCCAGCCTCGGACATGTTCGAACAAGGGGCGTCCGTCCAGGTGCTCCAGCGCGGTACGCTCTACCCCATGCGCGCCCGTCAACTGCACGCCGTCTGGCGGGCCTACGACGCCTGGGAGGCCATTCCGGCCGAGGAGCGGGCACGCATCGAGTCGGGCCTGCTCCGGGCATCCTTCGATGACGTCTGGGGCCGCTGCGTCGACTACTTCTCGCGGCGCGACCCGAGCCAACTCGCGCGGGCAGAGGCCGATCCCCGCCACCGGATGGCCCTCGTCTTCCGCTGGTACCTTGGCCAATCGTCCCGCTGGGCGATCGACGGTGACACCGAACGGCGGGTCGACGCCCAAGTTTGGTGCGGCCCCGCAATCGGCGCCTTCAACGCCTGGACGCGCGGCACCTGGCTCGCGGACCCGGGCCAGCGCCGGGCCGTCGACGTCGCCGCAAATCTGATGGCCGGGGCGGCCGCCATCGCAAGAGCACACATCTTGCGGAGCCAGGGGGTCGATCCCGGGCCCGCCGCCTTCGATCCGCGTCCCCGACCGGTTCGACCTCACCGCGAGAGCCGTCATGCGCCCTGAACCGATCGCCATCGTCGGCATGGCCTGCCTGTTCCCGAAGGCCCCCGACCTCGCCGCCTACTGGCACCAGATCGCCGCTGGCCGCGACGCCATCGGTCCCGTTCCGCCTGGCCACTCGTGGTCTCCCGAGGACTTCTACGACGCGGACCCCCACGCCCCCGACCGAACCTGGGCCACACGTGGCGGCTTCCTCGAGCCGACCCCGTTTGACCCCCTCGTTCACGGGATCCCGCCCAACGCGCTCGAGAGCATCGACACCACCCAACTCCTGGCGCTCATGGTCGCCCGGTCCGCGCTCCGCGACGCCGGCTGTGATCCCGACGCGTCGGATTGGAATCGCGAACGGACCGCGACGATCCTTGGCGTCACGGGCACCCAGGAGTTGGCCGTCAGCCTCGGCTCGCGCCTGCATGGGGCCACTTGGCGCCGCTCGATGATTCGCTGCGGGATCGACCCCGCGCTGGCCGACATCGTCGCCAAGGACATCGGTGCGCACATGCCGACCTGGACCGAGCAGTCCTTTCCGGGCCTGCTCGGCAACGTCGTTTCGGGACGCATCGCCAATCGCCTCGATCTCGGTGGCACGAACTGCGTCGTCGACGCCGCCTGTGGCTCCTCGCTCGCCGCCGTCCAAATGGCCGTGGACGACCTGCGGACAGGCCGCAGCGATCTCGCCCTGAGCGGCGGCGCCGACACGCTCAACGACGCGTTCATGTTCCAGTGCTTCACGCGCACACCTGCGCTTTCGCGCCAGGGCGACAGCCGACCCTTCGACGCCTCGTCGGACGGAATCCTCATCGGCGAAGGCATCGCGATCCTGGCCATGATGCGGCTGAGCGACGCCGAGGCCGCGCGCAAGCGCATCTACGCCGTGCTCCACACAGTGTCGTCGTCGTCGGACGGTCGGAGCAAGTCGATCTACGCGCCGAACCCCACCGGACAGGCGCGCGCCCTGCGACGGGCCTTTTCGGAGACGGGTTTCCCGGCCCGGTCCATCGGCCTCGTCGAAGCGCATGGGACGGGGACGAAAGCCGGGGACGCCGCCGAAGTCTCCGCCCTCATCGACGTCTACCGTTCGGAGTCCGACGAGGTCGGCTGGTGCGCGCTCGGCAGCGTCAAGGCACAAATCGGGCACACGAAGTCGACCGCGGGCGCCGCGGGCCTCGTCAAAGCCGCGCTTGCGCTCCACGAGCGCGTGTTGCCGCCCGCCGCGAAGGTCGAACGTCCGAACCCGAAACTCGGGCTCGACGGGTCGCCCTTCCATTTGCCGCGGGAGGCCCGCCCTTGGTCGCGAAACGGCTCGACGCCTCGGCGCGCCGCCGTGTCGGCCTTCGGCTTCGGCGGCTCCAACTTCCACGCCCTGCTCGAGGAACACGTCGCAACGCCGCCGTCGGGTTTCGCAACGGGCGTACCGGCCTTCGCCGTGTCCGGCACCGACGCTGCCGAGCTGCTCGACGCACTAGCCTCTCTCCGCGGCCCGGACCCCCTCCCACATCGCGCCAACGCGTCCCTCGCGCGGTTCGCGCCCGGCCGCTTTGTCGCCGCGTTCCGCGCCTCGGATGATGCCGCGCTGGAAGCGGCCATCTCCGCCGTCCGTGGAACATTGTCCGGCTCGCCGTCCACCGACGGCGTCTTCGTCGGGCGGGACCTCGAGCCAGCCCGCGTCGCCGTTCTTTTCCCTGGTCAGGGCAGTCAATTTGTCGGCATGGGCGCGGCCGACGCCGTCCGTCACGTCGCCTTCCGCAGCGCCCTCGATGACGCGGACGATGCCCTTCGCGAGGCTGGCGCCTTGCCGGTGGGGCCCGTCGTTTACCCGCCGACGGCTTGGGACGACGGCGCGCGTGAGGCCCAGGAGGCGGCGCTCCGGGACACGCGCGTCGCACAACCCGCGCTTGGGGCCGTCTCCTTGGCGACGTGGCGCGTCCTCGAAGGCGCCGGCCTCGTGCCCAACGCCGTCGCAGGACACAGTTTCGGCGAACTCGTCGCCCTGCACGCCGCCGGCGTGTGGGATGCCGCCACGGTGATGCGCATTGCCGCCATCCGCGGCGAAGCGATGGGCGGGGCCGACCGAGGGACGATGATGGCGGTCTCTGCGCCGCTTTCGGTGCTCGACGAGCTCGCCGCCGCGTCGGGCGGCGACCTCGTGCTCGCCAACCGCAACCACCCCGAACAGGGCGTGCTTGCTGGCACGAATCACGCCATCGACGCCGCTGCACGGACACTGGAAGCCGGCGGCCATCGCGTCAAGCGCCTCCAGGTCTCGGCGGCCTTTCACTCGCCGCTCGTGGCCGACGCCGTCCACGCTTTGACCGAAGCCCTCGCCACCGCCCCCGTCGCCGCTCCCCGCTGCCCTGTTTGGGCCAACGTCACCGCAGCCCCTTACCCGTCCGAACCCGACGCCATCCGCGAGCTGCTCGCGATGCAGGTGGCCTCGCCGGTCCGATTCGATGAGCTCGTCAGCGGCCTCATCGATTCCGGCATCCGGGTCTTTGTCGAATGTGGCCCCAAGGCCGCGCTGACGGGCCTCGTTCGCCGCATCGGGCGAGGCCGGGGTGTCACCGCCATCGCCACGGGAGCACCCGACTCCGCCGAACCCCTGACGGACGCGCTACTCGCCCTGGCGGCGGCCGGTGTGGCCGTCGACCTCACCGTGTTGTGCCACCGCACCGGACCCGCCGTCGAACCCCGCACGCGCACGACCGTCGACCTCGCCGGTGCCAACGTCCGCTTTCCCGATACCCTGGAGCCGCCCATGCCGAAGCTCCCCGAGCCCAAGCGCGACCCCGTCGGATGGGAGGCCGTCCCCTCATCCTCCCGGCCCCTGACCCCACCGCCGCCCCTGGCTGCGCCAACCACCGCTCCGTCCGCTGGCCCGCCGGTGGACGAGGGTATGGCGACTTTGCTGGATCACACGCGCCGCACGCTTGCAGCCTTCCAAGAACTCCAGGAGCGGACGGCTGACGTCCACCGCCAGTTTCTGGAGCAGGCCGACCGCGCGAACGCCACATTTGCCAGCTTGTTCCAATCCCACCAACGCCTCGTCGAGGCCAGTCTGACGGGAGAGGTCGTCCGCGTCCCAAGGGCCCCGGCTGCGCCGACCCTGCCTTTGGCGCCCAAGCTGACGCCGCCGCCAACGGTCCATGTGGCCCCATCGCCGTCGACGCCGGAATCGGCGGCCCTGGCCGCGCTGGAGGGCTTCGGCGTCGCCCCCGCCGGAGCCACGGCCGTCGCTCGCCCGCTGGAGCTACCCCCCATCCTGGATGCGGCCGCCGCCGTCGCCGCACGCCGCGGCCCCGGCGAGCCCGTGGTCCATCGCGCCGGCCCCAGCCGGGACGACCTCAAGGCGGCCGTCTTTGCGTCGGTGGCGACGAAGACGGGCTTCCCGCGAGACCTCCTCGAAGGCCGGATGGACCTCGAGTCCGACCTCGGCGTCGACAGCATCAAGCGCGTCGAGATCCTCTCCGCCGTTCAGGAAGCGCTGCCTGGCCTTCCAGAGATGGACAACGACCGGATGGCGGCCCTCCGCACGCTCGACGCCGTGATCGACGCGTTGACCAGTGCCGTGGGCTCCGAAGCGACGACGACGGCCCCCGCCGCGCCGTCGTCCAAGTGGTCGAGCGACCAACTCGCCGGCGCCGTGATGGACGCTGTCGCCCGCAAGACCGGCTTCCCGCGAGACCTCCTCGAACTTCGTATGGACCTCGAGTCCGACCTCGGCGTCGACAGCATCAAGCGCGTCGAGATCCTCTCCGCCGTCCAGGAGGCGCTGCCGGGCCTGCCCGAGATGGACAACGAGCGGATGGCGACACTTCGCACCCTCGGCGCCGTGGTCGACGCGCTCGTCGGCGCCTCCGAACCCGCCCGGCCTGCCGACGTGCAGCCGGGCCGGAGGTCACTTCAACGCCGCGTCCTGACGCGCGGCCGAATCTCGACGGGCTCGCCGGCCCCAATACCCGCGGGACCGGTCGTCGTGGTCGGCGAGCGGGGCCCAAGCGTCGCCGCCGCGCTCGCGGAGCACGGTTGGGATGCCAGGGCGGCAAGCGCCGACCCGGCGACATGGCCTGCCGGCGTCGTCGGCCTCGTGGATCTTCACGCCCTGGACGGCGCCGTCGACGCATTCGCCGCCTTCAGCCGAGCACGTCACCTCGGGCCCTGCGCCGTCTTTGCGACCGTTCGTCCCGAATCCGGCACCACGGCCGCAGCCCTCGACGGCCTCGCTCGCACAGTGGCGCTGGAATGGCCGAGCACGCGCACCCGCGCGATCGCGATCGCCGCAAGCTCGAGCGACGGCGCCATCGCCGACCTCGTCGCGACCGAGCGCGGCCTTGTCGACCTTGGCCACGACGGCGCGTCGGCCTACGCGCTTCTCGACCAACGCCGCAAGGTGCCAGCGCCAAGCAAGTTCACCCTCGGTCCCGACGACTCCGTCCTCGTGACGGGCGGGGCACGTGGCGTGACGGCCGAAGTTGCGGTCGCCTTGGCCGCCCACTTCCGCTGCAAGCTCGTCCTCGTCGGCCGGACGCCCGAAGCCGACGACCCTTCCTGGGCCATCGGCGAGCCGGATGACGGTTTGCTTGCCGCCGCGGCGCGGGCTCCCGATTTCCGAGGAGACCCGCGGGGCGCGCAGGCCGCCGCCGCCCGCGTGCGCGGAACGAGGGAAGTGGCGCGGACCCGAGCACGCATCGAGGCCCACGGCGCCGAGTTGCGCGTGCTCTCCGTCGACCTACGCGACGCTAGCGCCCTGCGGGAAGCACTCGCGGGCACCCCCATCACGGGCCTCATCCACGGCGCGGGCGTCCTCGCCGACAAGCGCCTCGTCGACAAGACCGATGCCCAGTTCGAGGCCGTCTGGACGACGAAGGTCGATGGACTCGCCGCGACGCTCGCCGCCCTCGACCTCGGGATGCTGCGCTTCGCCATCGCGTTCGGCAGCATTGCGGGCCGCTACGGCAACGTCGGCCAGGTGGACTACGCGATGGCCAACGAAGCCGTTGCGGGGGTCATGCGCGACCTCGCCCACCGTGGCACGCCGGCCACGACACTTTGCTGGGGCCCCTGGGCCGGGGGGATGGTCACGCCAGAGCTCGTCCGCCACTTCGAAGGCCAAGGCCGGGCCGCCATCCCGCTCGATTTGGGAGCGGCCGCCGTCATCGCCGAGTTGCGTGCCGGTTTGCCCGACGCCACCGTCGTCCTCGAAGCCGCGCGACCCTTGGACGGCAGCGTCGCCGTTCCGTTGGATGCCAGCCGCGACGTCTGGCTGAACGACCACGCCATCGACGCGAAGGCCGTCCTCCCCGTGGCGGCAGTCGCGGCGCGCATGATCGGCCTTGGCCGCGACCTCTGGCCCGACGCCGCAGCCGTCGAGATCCTCGACCTTGCCGTGCTGCGCGGCATCGACGTGTCGACGCCGCTCGACCTCCGACTGAACTGGACGACCCACGACGGCGTTGCGAACGTTTCGCTCGTCGACGCCGACGGCGTAGATCGCTACCGTGCGCGCCTTCGCCCCGCCGAGGTGCCAGCGCCCGCGCCGACACTGAAGGCGTCGGAGCCCTTCCCACGAGAACTCGACTCCGCTCAGCGCGACTGGCTGTTCCACGGTCCGCGATTTCGGAAGCTGACGGCGATCGACGGCATCAGCGACGCCACCATCCTCGGTCAAATCGCGCCGGGAGAGCCCGCAGACGTCGGGCAGACCGACGCCGACGGCCTCGACGTCGCGGCCTTCGACGCCATGCTTCAGCTGATGGTCCTCTGGGTGCGCGCGCGCAGCGACTGCGCGGCCCTGCCGACGGCGCTCGGATCGCTCACCGTGGCCTCGCGCCCCGCAGGTCAGCGGGCCGTCGCTGTCGCGCTGCGACCGTCGGGATCCGTCGGACGCTTCGACGCCTGGCTGTCCGACGGTTCCGGCGCCACCGTCGCCCATCTGCGCGACGGCTCCTGGGCCGCGCGCAAGGCGCTGAACGCCGCCTTCCGCGCCACCGCCTGACGTGCGCTGCGACCTCGCCGTCGTCGGGTTGGGCATCGACCTGCCCTATGTGCGCGATCTCGCGGACTGGGCGGATCCGACCCCGCTGCAGCCCGCGCGATTGTCGCCATCGCGATGGCTCGGCCCCACCGACGCTCCGATGCCTGTCGGCGCGTGGTGGGACCGCGGAGACGAAGACGGCGACCGCGTTGTCGGCGCCGCCACCCAAGCACTCAGGGACCTACCGAACGGTTCACGCGTGGGGCTGGTCGTCGCCGGCCTGCTGAGCCCGACCTCCGACCTCGTCCTGGCGGCGCTGCAAACCACGCCGCCCTCCCGCTGGCCGCGGCCGGTCGGCGCGTTGACCGCCCGTTTCGGCCGGGCGTTGCCGCTCGCCCGCCCACCCATGTGGCTCGACGCGGCCTGTGCGTCGGGGCTCTATGCGCTCCAGGTTGCGGCCGACTGGCTTGGCGACGGCAGCGTCGACGTCGTCGTCTGCGCCGGTGTCCAGGGCGCGGACCCGACGTGGCTGAGCACCGGTTTCGCGGCCCTACGCGCCGTGAGCCCGTCGGGCCGAGCCCGTCCCTTTGACGTCGCGGCCGACGGCCTCCTCGTCGGCGAAGGGTGTGCCGCCGTCGCCGTGATGCGTGGGGCCGACGCCCGCCGGCGCGGCGTACCCAGCCGGGCGACCATCGCTGCGATCGCCACCGGCGTCGACGGCGGCCGCAGCACGCCGTTGCGTCCGGACCCCGATGGCCAACTCACCGTCCTTCGCCGCGCCTGGCGAGGTCTCGACCCCGCCAATGCGGCCTTCGTCGAGGCCCACGCCACCGGGACACCGCTCGGCGACCGCGCCGAAGTGGAGGCCGCCTCCCGCTTCTTCACTGGCCGATCCGCCCCTCTGCCCCTCGCCTCAAGCAAGGGTGCATCCGGCCACCTCCTCACGGCCGCTGGCATCGCCGCCGTCGTCCGTACGGTGCTTCACCTCGAGCGGCGCACCGTACCCGGAACGCCCGGCCTCGCCACGCCGATCGAGGGGGACGCCGTGGCCCTTCGCCCCGACAGCGTCCCTTTCGAGGGCCCCGCCGTCGCAGGCGTCTCCGCCTTCGGGTTCGGCGGAACCAGCGCCCACCTCGTCTTCGCGTCGTGCGAAGACGCCCCCGAACGTCCCCGAATCCCGGTCGCCATCGATCGCTGCGCGCTTCGATGGGGCGACGCCGGCCTCACGGACGGGCGTCCCCGGCTTACCGCCCTCGCCCTCGACCCGCTCGCTTGGCGGACGCCGCCCAACGCACTCGCCTCCGCGCTGCCCCAGCAACTCGCCCTCGCCCAGCTCGTCGAGGCGCTCGCCTCGCCGGAATCGGGAACGGCCCACTTCGCTGCCATGGAGGTCGACCCGGCCGCCGCCGAGGTGCTCGTGCCCGGCGCGACCTTCGACGCGGACCGCGTGCTTGGGACCTTGGGCAACCTCGTCGCCAACCGTCCGATGGCGCGCTTCGACCTCACGGGGCCCGGCGCGTCGATCGGCGGAGGGCCTCTCGCCGCCCTTTCCGCCATGGACTGCGCCCTTCGTCGCCTCGGCGATCCGGACGTCGACGACGCCTTGGTCACCGCTGTCGACACCGCGGGCCGGCCAGGCACCGCCGACGACGCCGCCGCCATTCACCTCGTGCGCGGCGACGGCCCCGTCCGAGTCCTTGGCGTCGCTTGGGGTCTCACCCGCGACGACGCTGTCCAAGCCCTCGGCGTTCCAGCCGGACGTGACGCCGCATCCCTACCGCTTGCCGCAGGCGTCGCCGCGCCTCTCGTCCAGCTCGCCGCGGCCTTGGCCCACCCCGGCACGTGGATCGCGACCGCGACGGACGGCACCTGGTGGGGCGCGGTCGCCGTCAGCGTCGACGACCCCGTCACCCCTTCGCCGCTTCCGTCGGCCCCATGGGTCCTCCCTGTCCGCGCCGGGCGCCCGACACCCGCCACCTGGTCGGGCCCCTGGGACGCCGCGACCTGCCCCCTGCCGGCGCCGGGCTGGTCGAGCGCACCTGTGCGCATGGTCGGGGAGCCCGGCACTGACGAGGACCTCGTCTGGGTCGGACGCCCCCTTCCAGCCACCCCCGAAATCCCCGTCGACGATCCGCTGCCGGCGAACGCGCTCACGAGCGACACCGTCCTGCTGGCCGAGGCCTTCGTCGCCCATCGTCGAGCCGTGACGGCCGCCCACAGCCAGTTCTTGGCGCTTCGAGCGTCGGCCGCCGAAGCGCTCGGACGCCCGGACGCCACACGTGCGCCGTCGACCTCAGCGCCGCCGACGACGTCCGCGCCGACGCCTCGGGCCCCGACGCCACCCCCCGTGGTTGCCGCGGCCCGGCCGACGACCGCGGCACCGCCTGTGCCGCTCACGCTCGATCGAGCCGGGCTCCTGGCTCACGCGTCCGCGTCGCTGTCCGAAGCGCTCGGTCCCGCCTTCGCGGACCTCGACGTCATCCGCCCGCGCGTCCGCATGCCGGCGCCGCCGCTGCTCCTCGTCGACCGGGTCGTCGCGTTCCGCGGAACGTGCCGGTCACCCGGGCCGTCGGGCATCGTCACCGAGTACGACGTCCCCGACGACCCGACCTGGAACGACGGGCGCCCGCCCCCCTGCGTCGTGGTCGAGTCCGGCCAGGCCGACCTGTTGCTCGTGTCCTGGCTGGGCATCGATGCGCGGCTTCGTGGCGAACGCCGCTATCGCCTGCTCGATTGCACGTTGACGTTCCACGCGGCCCGGCCCGACGCCGGTGCGACGTTGCGCCACGACATCTCGATCGACCGCTTCGCCACCCTTGGCGACACGACGCTGTTCTACTTCCGCTACGACGTTCACCATGGCGACAACGTCGTCCTGACGATGCGCGAAGGCTGCGCGGGCTTCTTCACCCCCGCCGAATTGGCGACGCCGCGTGGCGTCGATGCCGCGCCCCTCGCACGCCCCACCCGCGCGTTGCCGCCGCTAGTGCACGGCGCCCGAACGTCACTCGACGAGGCCGCCCTCGACGCCCTGAGTGAAGGGCGCAGCGCGGACGGACTGGGGCCAACATTCGCCGGAGCCGATGGCGCCCGCTTGCGCCTTCCTCACCCGCGCTGGCGGCTCGTCCACCGGGCCCCCGCCGTGCACGTCGTGGGGCCGCCCCACGGCCTTGGTCGCGTCGTCCTCGAGCAAGATCTGCACGACGACGACTGGTTCAACCCGGTCCATTTCGTCGACGACCCGTGCATGCCAGGCACCCTGATGCTGGAGGCGTGCACGACGGCCGTCCGCCTGTGGCTACTCGCTTTCGGCGCCGCGGTCGTCTGCCCGAACGCGACCTTCGAGCCGCTGGTCGACGTTCCCATCACCCTGCGGTGCCGCGGCCAGGTCGCTCCGGGCCATCGACTTCTGACAATCGAGGCCTCGATCACCGAGGCGGGGACCACGCCGGCCCCGTGGGCGATGGCCGACGTCGTCCTCTCCGTCGACGGCGTCGCCGTGATGCGCGCCACCGGTGTCGGCCTCCGCGTCGTGGCGTCGCCGGCCCCTGTCGGCGGCTCGCGGGCCGAGTTGCTCGCCTTCGCCACGGGCTCGACAATGGACGCCTTCGGTCCCGATTGGGAGGACGTCAACGGGCCAGGACGACTCGCGCGGATGGCCGGCCCCCCGATCGCGATGATCGACGCCATCGAGGTCGTCAGCGGAGCCCCGAGGGTCGTCACCTCGCCCGCCCATGTGCTCGCGACGAGCCTGGTGCCCGAGGACCACCCAGGCTTGGCCGCGACCGGCCGCCTCCCGCTTGGCGTTCTGCTTGAAGTCGCGCTGCAGCCGTGCGGCTGGCTGACCGCGTGGCAGGGCGCTGGCATCGAACCTGGCGCCAAGCGCTGTTTCCGCAACCTCGATGGCACCGCCGAGTTGCTTCGCACCCCACGGCCCGGACGCTTCCGCGTCGCAGCCACCCAGCGCTCGAGCGCCGCCCACGGGGGCGTCCGCGTCCACGATTTCGCCACGACCGTCTCCGACGCCGACGGCCCCGTGTTCCGCGCGACCACCCGTTTCGGCTACTTTGCGCCCGAGGCCTTCGAGGTCTCGCGCGGCCTTTCGGGCGACGACGTCGCGTCGCTGCTCGCGCTCGCGGCGACGACCACCGAAGGTGAGCCGTGGCCGGCCGATCTGCCGCGAAGCGACTGGCGCTTCGTCACGCACCTCACCGGGCGCGGGGACGCACACCTCGCCGGTCGAGCCGACGTCGACCCCGCCGCCTGGCCCTTTGCCGCACACTTCCTCCACGACCCCGTCCTTCCTGGCTCCCTCGGGCTCGACGGGCTGGCCGCCATGGCGCACCTCGCCTGGCGAGAAGCGAAGGGAACCGAAGGTGACTGGCTGCCAGGCCCACTCTCCTGGACCTACCGAGGCCAGGTCTCGCCCCGCGTTCGACGCGTCGACAGCGCCGTTCGGTGGACCTGGGAGGGTGACGTCCTCGTCGCTGACGGCCTCGTCATCGCCGACGGCCTACCGATCTACCACCTCCGCGGCCTGCGCATCGGACCCCAAGGGACCGTCGCCAGAGCGCGGCCCGAGCCCGCTGCCATCTGGCTCCGGCAGACGGCCTCCGACGCCGAGTTCGACGGCATTCTCCACCTGCCGGCCAACCTCTCCTGGCTCGACGACCACCGCCCGACCCGCGCTCGACCCGCGGTGCCGCTCGCCTTTGCGGTCGGCATCGCGACCGAGGTCGCCGGCCGCTTCGGAAGCGTTGCCGGTGTCACGCTGGCACGTGCCAACCGCTGGCTCGACGTCCCTGGCGACGCGCTCGACCTGGCGATCCGCGCCGTCCGACGCGACGACACCGTGCGCGTCGTGTTGGCCGGAGGTGCCGTCGAAGTCGACGTCCTCCTTGGCGTACCCACCGCCATCGGCAGCGCGGCGCGCCCCGACGTCGAGCAGGTCATCGACCCGGCCGCCTTCTTCGCCTCGGGCGCCGTGTTCCACGGCCCGTCGCTCGCAAAGGTGACGTCGTGGGCCGCAGGCCGGCAAGGCGCGCTCCTCGAGATTCCCGCCTGGGGCCCATGGGGCGCGGTCGACCCCGGCGTTCTCGACGGCGCGACCCACGCAATGTGGAGCGCGACGCCTGAGCGTTGGGGCGCCGACGCCGGTCTCGCCTACCCCGTCGCCCTCCGCGATCTAAGACTCGCCGGACCGCCCCCCATTGGACCCTCCACCGTCGTCGTCACACTCCGCGAAGCCGCCGGAAAGCGACTTGGCTTTGACGTCGTCGCCAGCGGGCCAGACGGCCCCTGGGCCTCGTGGTCCTGGGACGAGCGCGTCGTTGCGGCAGGACCCGTCCTGAGCCTCCCCGAAGGCGTTCGCCGCGCGTTCCTGTGGGACGCCGACCCCGCCGGCGTCACGGTTGGCCGCGCGGAAGGCGACGGCAGCTGGAGCGTCGGGCCGGGCGACCTTCTCGAGCCGATGCCGGGCTCCTTCGCCAGCTGGTGGCAAGCCGTCGGAGAGCCGCCAGCCGACGGCGCCCGCATCGCGGCCAAGGAGTGCATCCGCGCGCGCCTCCGCGCCCGTGGCGTCGACGTCCACCCCAGCCGCATCGAGCTCGTCGCAACGCCCAAGGGCTTCGCGGTCGGGCGAACGGGCCTGCCGGCGGACATCAGCCTTCCGGCGATCGGACCGCGTGTGGGCCACATCGAATCGACGACGACGGCAGGCCGCTTCGGAGCCCGCTGGGTCGACGCCCCGACCTGATCAGGGGACGCCGGCGCAGGGAAGGAGCCCGTCGTACGGCAAGGTGACCTCCACTTCCGGGTAGGCCTCGTAGGCGATGGACACCGGGCTCGCGGGCAACAAGCCATTGACGTCGCACGTCATCCACATTTGCGCGCAGCTCGAAGGGCACGATGCAGACGGCACGGGCGTGTAGGCGGACCAGGCGTCGACGACGACCCGGTCGCCGTCGACGGAGGCCGCGCAACCGACGTCGATGTCGGTGTTGCAGCCGCCCTGGGGCGCACATTCGCTGGTCACGACCATGACCACGGCCGTTGCCCCTTCGCTGAGCTGGGTCGTGACATTGTAGGATTATGGCGTCGCAGGTTCTGTGCCCAACAAGCAAGCGATGCCGCCGATGTCGTCATGGGAGACCCGTTCGGGCGTCGTCGGCAATGACGTGGTGCCCGTCGAATCCGATGGCGTAGGGTCGGCCGCGTCGCCACACGCGATGATGCACACCACGCCTGGCAGGAGGCGCATCACAAACCCCACCCGAGCCCTTCACAGACAAAGCGATTGCGAATGTCGCGGTAGTGCTCGCCATTGAGCCGGTGCGTGGCCCAGATCACGCGAATCTGGCTCGTCACCTTCTCTTTGAAGGTGACGGTTGTCTCGGCCGTGTAGAGGTCCAACGCCTCCTCGATGTCGTTGAGCGACGTCAACCGAACGCCGGTCCCGTCGATCAGGCCCAATCGAACGCCCTCGTCAAAGGCGAGCTGCGAGTCGGTCTCGTCGAATTGGGGGATCTTTAGCATTTCCATGGGGTCCCAGGGATGCTCATCGTGCACGTACAAGTCCGAGGCAAAGCCCGTCTCGAGCTGGTCCTCGTACGCAGCATCCATGACGCCCGGGTTGATCGTCTCGTCGTTGGCGGCCTCGAACAGGATCGTCGGCAGCTGAATGTCTGGCATCGGCGCCGCACTGTGAAGTGTCGCGGCGCGGATGTCCCAGCCCCAACCGAGCCCGACATCTGCGAACACGCCGCTGAAGTTGGACCCGTTGCTGAAGCCCAACGAAAACTCCGGCACGCCGACAGGCAGGCCCATGTTCTCGATGAGGTGGTCACGGACCGCCGACAGGCGGTTCATGTCCTCGTTGGCAGGCGATTGGTCGTAGTCCCACTGCGCGCCAGCGCTGCGGTCCACGCTCTCGATGGCGGCGATCGCGAAGCCATCGTGGATAAGCGCGTTGTAAATCCGCAAATACTCGATTTGCGTGAGGTTGCCGAGGTCCCCGCCCGTTCCGTGGAAGGCCCACAGCAGGCCCACCGGGTTCTCCGGGATGTAGGACATCACCTTCGTCGGACCGAGGCCCGCGACGTCCTGCTCCGTCGTGGCGACGTCCGCGAGCGGGCTCACAGGCGCAAAGCCCTCCGCCTCGAACCAACCCGAGTTCCAGCAGTCGGGCCCCGTCACGCCCGTACCACCGCCGCCGCCGCCCGTTGTGCCGCCGCCGCCGGTCGTGCCGCCGCCACCGGGACCGGCTGTCGTGCCACCTCCACCGCCAGAGCCCGGACCCTCCGACGGAAGCGAACAGGCAACGGTGCACACCAACAACCCAAGTTGCCGCATCATGACGCCTCCCATCCTTGGTGATGTCTGCCGGACCACCGCTAACCTCGCCACCTGCCCGAACCGGTCCATGCCTTGTCTTGCGTCACCTGAGACCGGCGCGCTACCCCCCGGCCACGCACCTGAGGCCCCATGCGCGCTCTCGCCCTCTTGTCGCTCGCTGGCTGCAACCTCTTCTCGAAGGACCCCGACGCAACAGGGTCCGACGGTTCCGACGGTCCTGAGCCGAGCGCGAATTGCGAAAACGAGGGTTGGTTTGAGACCGGTGTCTACGCCCCCGTCGTCGAACTCGAGACCCTGAGCCAGACCCAAGTCGAGGTACCCGGCGTCGGCCCCATGAAGTTGCTGTCGTTCGTGCCGGAGAACCCCGTGGCCGTCCTGTGGGTTTTTCACGGAACGGGCGGCGACATCGGGAACCTGACCCAAATCGAATACGTCCGCATCTACAATGCGCTGCTGCACGACGGCTTCGCGATCGTCGCCACCGAGAGCGAGGAGCGCGGCTCCCAGGCCCAGTGGTCCCACGAAATTGGCGTCGACAATTCCGACTTCCAGCGGCTCATCCTCCTGCGGGACCACCTGATCGACACGACGCCGCTGGAGGACGCTACGCCCACCTTCGCGATGGGGTTCAGCAACGGCTCGAATTTCGCCGGTACGTTCATGGACGCCGGCTTCGAAATGGGCTGGGACATGCGCGCCGCGTCGCTGCACAGCGCCAGCCCCGAACCCACGGTCCAGGCCCCAACCATTCTGCTCGACGCCGAGAACGACGAGACCATCGGCGAAACCGTGATGCCGAACGCGTACGACGACCAACTTGCGACGGGCTTCGCGACCGACCTGTTCACACACGTCGAACACGCTCTCGACCCTGCCGAGATGCAGAAGATCGAGACGTTGGACGCCGAGGAGTCTCAATTGGCCTTCGACGAAGGCGTGCGCCTCGGGGTGATCGACGAAACCGGCGCGCGGGCCTTCGACCTGCCCGACCTCGACGACGTCCTCGACGTCTACGAAAACCAGGCGACGGTCCAGTGGAAGGCCGTCATCGTCTCCCAACTCCGAGTGGTCTTCGCGACCCATCGCGTCAACGGCGAGCGCTACCGCGAGATCCGCAACCGGTTCGTCTGTGAGGCGCTCGGCTGGGGCATCTGACCACCCCGTTCAGCGCAGCGCCCCAGGTCCAAGCGACTCCGCTGCACGCGCAATGTCGTCGTCGTCGGCAAACAGGTCGTCCACGTCGGGGTCTTCCAGCAGGACTTTGACGACCTGGGGAATCAGCGACTTGTGTTCACCCGACGCGGCCAACTTCTCGGCCAGCCGAAGCCCTACCGCATCGACGGCGCCACGGCGCACCACCAGCGCGCCGTCGGCGTGAAGGCGGTTGACGAGTCCCTGCGAGAACCCCACCAGGAAGCGGCTGGCCATAGGCCGACGTGCCCCGTTCGCGCGCCGCTCGCAAGCTTCCCTTGGCCGCGGGGCAACGGCCTGCTAGCGTCCAGGGGGGGGTCCATGGACGCCAACAACCCCGAACGCCTGATCGAGACGATCCGCAACGCGATCATCGGCGACGAAAATGCCATCGACGGGCCCTTTGGCCCTCGGCGGGTCACCTACGCCGACTACACGGCGAGCGGCCGGAGCTTGGCGTTCATCGAGGACTTCATCCGGCAACACGTCCTGCCCAACTACGCCAACACGCACACGGAGACGAGCGGGACGGGCCTGCAGACGACCCGATTTCGCGAAGAGGCGCGCGCCATCGTGCACCGCGCCGTAGGTGGTGGCCCCGACGACGTCGTCATCTTCTGCGGGACGGGCGCCACGGCCGCCATCCACAAGCTCATCGACGCGCTCAATCTGCGGCTGCCGGCGGACCTGGCCCGCCGCTACGACTTGGAGAGGCACATCCCGGCCGACGAGCGCCCCGTGGTCTTCATCGGGCCCTACGAACACCACAGCAACGAGCTGCCTTGGCGCGAGTCCATCGCCGACCTCGTGGTCATCGACGAAACCCTCGACGGTCTCATCGACCTTGAGATGCTCGAGGCGGAGCTGATCCGGTACGCGAAGCGCCCGATGAAGATCGGCTCGTTCTCCGCGGCGTCCAACGTCACTGGCATCGGCTCCAAGACCCGCGACGTCAGCGCCCTCCTTCGCAAACACGGCGCGCTCGTCTTCTGGGACTTCGCGGCGGCCGGCCCCTACGTCAAGATCGAAATGAACATGAAGGACGACGGCGCCGACGGCCACCTCGTCACCAAAGACGCCATCTTCCTGTCGCCGCACAAGTTCATCGGTGGCCCAGGGACGCCAGGCGTACTTGTCGCCAAGCGGTCGCTCTTCACGAACCGCGTCCCGACGGTCCCCGGCGGCGGCACGGTCTCCTACGTCCACGCGGCGCGCCACGACTATGTCGCAGACGTCGTCAGCCGCGAAGAGGGCGGCACCCCCGGTATCGTCGAGTCCATCCGCTGTGGCCTCGTCTTCCAGCTCAAGGAGTCCGTCGGCGCTGACGTCATCCGCGAGCGCGAACATGCCATGATCCGAGCCGCCATCGCCACGTGGAGCACGAACGCCGAACTGCGCGTCCTCGGCAACCGCGAGGCTTGGCGCCTGAGCATCACGAGCTTCACGGTCAGCCACCGTGGGCGCCTCGTTCATCACAACTTCATCGTCGCCCTTCTCAACGACCTTTTCGGCATCCAAGCGCGCGGGGGCTGTTCGTGTGCGGGCCCTTATGCGCATCGCCTGCTTGGCATCGACGACCACATCGCCGACGCTTTCGCGTGCCAGATCGGCTCGGGCCATTCGGGCCTCCGACCCGGCTGGGTCCGCATCAACTTCAATTACTTCATTTCGGAGACGACCTTCAGCGCCATCGTCGCGGCCGTGGACTTCGTCGCCCGCCACGGCTGGAAGTTCATGCCGCTTTACCGCTTCGACCCGGCGTCGGGCCTCTGGCGCCACCGCAACTTCCGGGCGGAGCACGTGATGAAACTCGCCGACATCTGCTACGCGTCGGGCCGAATGGAGTTTCGCAGTCGGCACGCCACCGAACCTGAGAGCGCCCTGCCCCGCTACCTCGAGGAGGCGAAGGCGCGCGTTCCTGAGCTGGAAACGAAGCCCGCGGAGGCCGAAGTGCTCACGTTGCCGCCCGAAGCCGAGGCGCTGCGTTGGTTCTGGCTCCCCCACGAGGTGGCGGGCGAGCTTTCGGGCCGCAGGGTGCGCCGCCCGAAGGGCGACGTCGTCCATCCCCGCCCATGAACGACGCCCCCGTCCCGGTCGCCTTGTACATTTCGCTTTGGATTCCGGTCCTGGCCGTGATGATCTGGGGCCTTGGCCGCTTCTGGCAACGGTGAGGGACGACAGGGTCGACGGCCCGTCGCGGTTGGCAGGCCTTCTGACCGGAATGCCGGCGCCGCACCCGCCGCGCGACCTCAGCGGCTGACAGCCGAGGGCTCGGTGGGAACGACATCCGCCGGGCCTTTCGTCGTCTGGGCTCGCGCATCGAGGTACTGGACGAGCGTCGAAAGTCCGTGCCCGACGTAGTCGATCCGGATCTTGGGCTCCGACATCTCGTACTTGATGCCGCCGCGGACCTTGCCGGGGTCTGCAACCCAGTAGCTGTCAAGATCGTCGTACATCATGACCTCCATGAACCGGATGGCCTCGCGCGTCGATCGCTCGTACCGGCTGGCGCGATCGGGCGCGAAGCGCAGTGCGATGGCGTAGGCCGCGGCCGTGCCCTCCGAGTAGCAGAAGGTCTGCATCGCTGGCAGCTCGTCCGGCAGCTTGTAGTAGCCGCCGACGTAGTCGGGCCAGGGCGCCCTTTCCGACGTCCACTGGTAGTTGTCGATCATCCAGTCGGCGACCTCGAGCCCGAACGCGGCCGCCCGCGCGTCGCCTGTCAGCGCATGGTACTGGGCCGCCGCCATCACCGCCCACGGACCGAATTGGACGAGTTCCAGGCGGTCCGCTCCGTCGTAGGTGTCGTGCGGCCATCGGCCGGTGGTGCGCGCGCGTGCCGCCCGTTCGCGGAACCAAGGCTCGTAGTAGTCGAGGAAGGCCGGGAAGCCCGACACCCAACTCGGGTCGTCGAAGTAGGCCGCGACCTTGCCAAGGGCGAGCGCCGCCTCGCCGGGGACGATGTCGTTGTCGGCGTCCTCGTAGCTGTGCCCCTCAGGCACAAGGTACGGACGGAACCGCCCGTTGGGCTCCATCATCGAGCGAACGAACGCCGCCATCTCGCGGATCGCCTCGTCCTCGCTGCGGTCGCCCGTCGCCTCGGCGTAGGGAATCCAGGCGAGAAGGGCGACGGCGACGGTGCCGAGTTTCTGATTGGACGGCTTTTCGGGGGTCCCCTGATCGAGCGGGGGGTACCGGAACAACCGCGTTCCTTCAGGCGGATGCGGAAGCCGGGGGTCCACCGGATCCGTCGAGCGCACCGTGTGCTTCGCGAGCCAGTCCATCCCCCGCCGGGCGCCCACAAGGTACCGATCATCGGGCTGGTACCGCCACGTGTCGACGAGGTCCCGCGGCCCAAGAATGTGGCGGACCTCGTTGTACTCTTCGCTCCGACGGTTCTGCTCGGGCCAGTACTTGTACTCGTAGCGGCCGTCGTCCAAGAGGTTCGCCAGCCACCACTCGCCACCGCGCACAAGCATCTCCCGCACGTGCGCGGCGTCGATGGCCGCCAGCGGCACTTCGGGGGCGCCCCTGACCAACCGAACCGCTGCGCCACCGCCGGGCTTGGACTCCATGAAGTGGTCGGTCCGCCAAACGTCGAGCCGGTTGCGCGGGTCCAGCCACGGCCGAACGGTGGGCCAATCGAATGCGGTCGCGGCCGCGCCGAAGAACAGATCCACCTCGTGTTCCGCTTCGCGGATCGCCTCGGCGCCCACCCGGTAGGTGAATCGCTCGTCTTTCTCGCCGACCGGTGCACGCAACATCACCCCGTCTACGCCCATCTCCCACAGGTCGGACAGAAACGCAGGGTCCCGAGGCTCCACCGCGGCCCGCTCGAGCGAGACGTGAATCTCGAGGCGGATGTCCGGGAGTCGCTCGGCCAACCCGCCGAAGCCCATCGTCGCCAACTGCCAGTCCCACTCGCGCGACAGAGCCGCAGCGAGGTCGTCGAGGACAAGGTCTGCGTCTTGTTGCGTGTCCACAGAAGCGTGGCGCGTTGCGAGCGTCGCGCCCTGCAGCCGCATGGACCCTACGAGCCGAAGGGACTCGGGCGACCATTCCAAATCCGGCACCGTGGTCCGGGCGAGGCGTGCGCGCAAGCCACGAAGCAACGCGTCACCCGTGCCATCCGGGATGCGGCCGATCGTGTCCCGCACGACGTAGATGTGCGCGTCCGATGTCACCCGCCGAAGCTGGAACCACTCCAGGTGGTCGTGTTGTACGAGCCGCGACCATACCGATGCGTCGCGATCCAACGCGCCACGAAGCGCCCTCGAAACGACGATCGCGTGTACCCCGCGGTCGCGGAGGGCTCGCGCGAAGGCTTCTTCGTCCGACCCCAAGCCGAGGCTCCACAGCGCCATGTCCGGCGTGAGGTGCGCCTCGAGCGAACCGCCGGCGGCATTCATGATGAGCCCCTCCTGGGCCAGCGACGCCAGGAGGCGCTTGGATTCCTCGGACCAAACGGGCGGGACAAGTTGGCCCGCACACACGCCAAGGCGCTCGGACACGGAGCCCGCCAGATTCAAACACGGCGCCGGAGCGCCCGTGGGCTGGGGTCGTCCGAGGGCCAGGAGCAACGCGATACCCCCCAAGGCGACGCCAACACCGGCCCATGTCCGATTCAACCCCCCTCCCCGCCCCGCACTATCGCGCGCCCGCCTTCGCTTGACAGGACCGACGCCCGCGATACCCGCGCCGGGCCCGGAGACGCCCCCATGGCCAAGACCAGCGCCATCCAACGACAGAAGAAGCGCGAGAAGTTGGTGGCGAAGTTCGCCGCGAAGCGCGAAGAACTCAAGCGTCGCGCCGTCGACACGAAGCTCAATGCCGAGCAGCGCATGGATGCCCGCGCCAAGCTGGCCGCCCTTCCTCGCAACGCGTCGCCCGTTCGCCTCGTCACCCGCTGCGTCGTGACCGGCCGCCCGCGCGCCGTCTACCGCAAGTTCGGCCTGTCCCGCATCAGCTTCCGCGAGCTCGCGCTGGCCGGCCACCTTCCCGGCGTGCACAAAGCTTCCTGGTAGCCCTCAGGCGAGCCCGTAGGCCGCCTTGTAGCGCTCCGACAACGCATCCAGCAGATCCTGGACGTGGTCCCGCGGCCCGACGGCTGCCTTGACGATGTCCGGCGCATCCATGGCGTGTCCGACCTGATGGACCCGTTGATGTAGCCATTCGCGGATGCCGTCGAACTGGCCTTTCTCGACCTCCTGCCACAACGTCGGCAGGTCTCGGGCCATCCCGACCGCCAGGCTCGCCGCGTAGAGGTTCCCAAGCGTGTAGGACGGGAAGTAGCCAAAGGCCCCGGCTGCCCAGTGCACGTCCTGCAGCACGCCTTCGGTGTCATTGCGAACGTGGACCCCCAAGGTCGCGCGGTAGGCGTCATTCCAGGCGCCCGGCAGGTCGGCGATCGCGAGTCGGCCACCCACCAAGGCGGCCTCAAGCTCGAAACGGACGAGGATGTGCAGGTTGTAGGTGACCTCGTCCGCACTCACACGGATCGGGCCCGCGCTGACGCGATGTTGGGCCGCCCACAAGCGGTCCGCGGTCAGCGTTGGATTCCCGAAGCGTGGCGCCACGAACCGGCAGAAAGCCCGGCTCCGGCCGATCGTGTTCTCCCAGAAGCGCGACTGGCTCTCGTGCATGCCCATCCCGGCATGGCGCGCCACGCCGTCGCCAAGATGGTTGGGCAACCCCTGTTCGTAGAGCGCATGACCCACTTCGTGGATCGTGCTGCCGAGACCGTGCAGCAGGTCCTCTTCGTAGAGGTGAGTCGTGATGCGCACATCGTCGAGGCCGACGGAGGTGGAGAACGGGTGCTCCGACGCATCGAGCCGACCACGCGCAAGGTCGTAGCCGAGCGCGCCGAGAAGCCCCTGGTGCACGGCTCGCTGCTCGGCGACGGGCATCGTCATGCCCAAGGCGGCCGGCGGCGTTCCGCCCTTCAATGCTTCGAGAAGGGCCATGAGGCCAGGCCGAAGACGTCCGAACATCGCAGCCACGTTGGCGGCGTCGACCCCGGGATCGTGGGCGTCGATCATCGTGTCATAGGGGCTGCGATCCGCGTCGACCGCAAGCGCCTCCTCCTTCCGGAGGTCGAGCAAGGTCGCCAAGCTGGGGGCGAAGGAGGCAAAGTCGCCCGCCGGCTTCGCCGCGATCCACGCCGAAAATGCGCTCGCCTCGGCGGAAGCCAGCCGCTCGACCAGGTCGGCCGTGACGCGCACCCGCCGCGCCAAGTCGCGGCGTACGTTTCGAAGGGTCGCCACGTGCACGGGGTCCGTGCTTCCTTGAGCCGACAAGTGGTCGAGGGCCTCTGCGACACGCCCGTCCGTCCACATGCCATGGATGATGCGCGACAGGAGCCCGACTTGGGCGCCCCGATCCTCGGAAGCGCCGCTTGGCATCCCCGTCTGCTGGTCCCAACCCAACAGCGCCACCACGTCGTTGAGGCGGCGGATCTCGCGCAGATGAGCGTTGAGGTCGTCGAAGCTTCGCATCGTCACGCGTCATCTCCACGAATCTTGTCGAGGAACTCGCGCTTCTCGCGCGCCGACAAACCGCTCGCCGCCAGGGCGTCGGCCACCGGCCGCCCGCCGAGGGCCTCCCGAAGCACCTTCCACTCCCCCTGGCTGAGCGCGCCGCCTTTCATCCGGTAGTCGACGAACGCCTCCCACGCGTGGGGCACCCATTGCTCGACCAGGGAACCGATGACGTCGGCGTACCGCCGAATCTCGAGCTGAGCGTGTTTGTCGGCGCGCAGCGAGAGGAAGTGGAACAGGTTGTGGAGGTCGATCCGCCAGTACCACTGGGTGTACCAGGCGAGATTGAGGTTCATCCTCGCGAGTTCTCGCGCGAGCTGCGGCGCGTCGGCGTCGCGGGGTGCACCGGTCCCGTCGTCGTTGAGCAGCGTCTCGTAGTGGTCGTAGGCCTGCTCGGCGTCGCTGCGCAACAGCCCGAGGACCCGCTTGGCGTCGTCGTCGGCCAAGGGCTGACCCCGCCCCTGGCGGTTGGTCGTCGACTGCAGCGCGAGATCCCCGACGCTCGGCAGGTAGAATTCCCGATCGAGGATGGAGTAGCGGGCCGAGATTTCGTTGACGGACGCCGTTCGGTGTCGGATCCACTGCCTCGCTACGAAGATGGGCAGCTTGACGTGAAGCTTGAGGACACACATCTCGAAGGGCGTCGTGTGCCGGTGCCGCATCAGGTACCGGATCAGGCCCCGGTCGTCCTGAACCGTTCTCGTGCCCGCCCCGTAGGAAACGCGGGCCGCTTGCACGATGGCCGCGTCGTCGCCCATGTAGTCGACCACGCGCACGAATCCGTGGTCGAGGACGGGGATCGGTTCGCCGAGAACGGTCTCCAGGCCTTCGGAGACGGGGCGACGGGTCAGGCGTTCCATCCGGTCTCCGAGCCGCCGGCCTTATCCCGACGCGGCGTCGTCTCGGAAGCTGAGATGGGCCTTCGGCGCCCGGTAGATCGTCCAGTGCACGGTCCGATCGGGCGTCTCCCCCCAGAGGAACACGCGGAAGTGCAAGAACAGCAGATCGTCGCCGACCTCACCCAACAGCGCTGGCAGCGCAGTCCCACGGCCCTCCGGGCCATCGAAGCCGGTAAGCACGAGGCGCAGGCCGTCGTCGACCGCCGTCGACTTCACCTCGGGCTGGGGCCCCGCCTCGAACACCAACTCCACAGCGAAAGGTGCCGCGTCAGGTAGTTCAAGGGACAGCCGAAGCGGGTGGCCAGCGAACGTGGTGGTCTGGCCACAGGCGACCACGTCGGCGGGACCGGAACGCAAGAACACGGCCATGGCGCTTCCATCCTGAGCGGACGGCGCCGCTAACGTGGCTCCGGAGCTGCCATGCCCCGCCTCACCGACACGGCCGGCGCGCTCGCCTCCTCCGAGCCGTCGCTCGTTCTGGCGCTCGTGGACGCCCTCGACGACCCCGAAGGCCTCGGCCGAATGCGCGTTCGCTACGTCACCATGCCAGGTTCGCCGCGAAGCGGCTGGCTTCGTCCCGTCCGCCCCGAGGCGGGCCCCAACTGTGGCCTCGTTGCATCGCCCGCCCGAGGCGACGAAGTCCTCGTCGCGCGCCTGCCGTCGGGCGAAGCTTACGTGTTGGGCGCCTTGCACAACGGCGTCGACCGCCCCCCCACCGCGCTTGCCGACGGTGGACCAGGCCCCAAGGCGACGGCAGCCACGGGAACACCCAAGCGCGCCACACCCACCGCTGGCGCCTACGACCCCGAATGCACCCATCGACGCGCCTGGCGATCGCGCTCGGGACACCTCGTGATCCTCGACGACTCCCCTGGCGCCGAGGGCCTGCGCCTGTTCGACGCCAGCGGACACCTGTCCCTGAGCTTCGACACCACGACCGGCGTCGTCATCCTCGCGAGCGCGACCGGCGACGTGTCGATCCGCGCCGGCCGCGACTTGTTCCTCGACGCCGGCCGCGACGTCGTCGTCACGGCGGGCCGCGCGACGCGTTCGGAGGCGCCCGACTGGTCCGCGGAGGCCCATCGCGGCCTGGCGCTCCGTGGTCGCTCGGTCGACGTTTCGGCCAGCGCCGACTTGGCGCTGACGGCCACCGGGGCCGTGCGCGTGCGGAGTGTGTTGTCGGCGACGATGGAGGCGGGCCTCTCCGTACGCGTCAGCGGCGGCGTTGGCGCCGTCTTCGAAGCGGCCGGCCTCGTCCATGTTCGCGGTGGGCAGGTCATCGTCTCCTGACCGTCAGGGCGGCACGAGCGCCAAAGGCCAGATGCCAACGACGGGCTCCGCGACCCGGGGCCACGTGCCGGCCTGAACCGCCGAGATGAGGCACAATTCGAGGTCGGGATCGATGCCGAGCGGCTCGACGACGCGCGCCGCAGCGAGACCGGTGGCGTCGAAGTCGAGCGCGTACCGCACCAAGGGCGGTGCGCCGTCGCATTGGGACGCCGGCCCGCGGACGTCCACCTCCAGGGCCACCTCGATCACGGCTTCGGCGGCCATCGGATCGATGCCCTTGGGACGTGGCGGCGACGCCTTCGCGCGCGGCGCCGATGGCGCGACCACGGGCGTCGGCAGCACCTCCGGCGACGCCGGCGCGACGACCGCGGGCACCGGCGCCGCAACGACAACAGGGGGCGGCGGAACCGGCGCCGGGGCGCTTGGCGGAAGCCGAAGCGGCCGACGGCGCTCCGGAATCGGTCCCCCCGTGTCCGGGGCGGACACCGCCAGCAGAACGGCCAGCCCAAGGCCGAGCCCCACCGCAACCGCGCGCCCGCGACTCACCGGACACCCATGTCCGGCACCCTGGGGGGGATCTCCGGGAGGCACACACACTTACGTAGGTTCAACCTTGATCGCACACCATGGCACGCCGCTTGCAAAGGTCCGTAGTGTCCGGTTCGTGAACCCAATTTCCGTGCCCCTGGAGGGTCATGGATCGGACGCCGCCGGAGGGCGGCGCGGGGAATTCGCCTCGCGCCGTCTTCCGGGGCCAGCCTCACGGCGCCGTCGTCGTCGACGATCCCGACGGTGCGACCGGCTCGCCGATCTGGAGCTGGCTCACGACACGCTCCGTAGGCCACTTCTGGTCATCGTAGCGCTCGATCAGCTGCCCGGTCGGGCTGACGACCCACCAGCGCGCCCCATGGGCGATTTCCTGGCCCTCGCGCATCACCGACAGGCCCGCAGCTCCCGCAAGGGCCGGCAGGTCCTCGGCACGCGCGAGATCGAATCGTCCGATCTGCCCACCGACGACGGCCTGCTGGGCCTCCAGCACCTCGGGCGTGTCGTGTTCGGGGTCCAGCGTGACCGCCACGAGCCGGGCCGTGCTGTCCGCTGGCAACGCCTTGAGCACCGATTGCAAGCGCGTCATCGTCAGCGGGCACATCTCGGGAATGGGGCACCGCGTGTAGAAGAAGGTCAGCAACAGCGGGCCACGGTCCAGGCGGAGCCGTTCGCCTCCAGCAGTGACGACGGCGTGATTGCCGACGTGTTCGCCAGGCTGGATCGGCGGCGGGGCCGGCGCCGTAGGGGGCGCCTCGCGGCCAACGACGCGGAGACGTTCGAGGGTGAGGTCCGCGCCCTCGCGACGCAGCCGACCGATGACGCGGTGTCCGGGCTCGAGCATCTTGAGCCAAGCCGGGTCCTCGACGGTGAATGGCATCACCATCGGTTCCATGAGGCCGCGGATGGCGTCATGGTCGAGGACGACCGTGGCCGGCGCCTCGACCGACACCACCGTGCCTTCGACGATGTAGGTGGGGTCACCGCTGCACGCGACGAGCCGGACTAGGGTCCACATGGACGCGCTCTAATGCGCCCCCATCGGTCCGATCAGCCGTCGCGCAGCGGCCAGCCGCCCCTCCAAAGTTGCCGCAAATCCGTCCGGTGGCCCCGGCCCCCACCGCGCCGCGCTGTAGGCTTCCGCCACTGCGACGAGCGCCGCGGCGGCGTCCCCATCTTCCGTGCGCGCTGCCACCCATCGCGCTGCGGACACCGGCGGGAGCGTGGGGGGAATTGCCCAGCCCGCCGCCTGCAGCGAATCGCGCAAGCCGACCCACTCTGCGGCCGGTCCGCGCACCCGCGGGCGCCGTTTCGGTCGTAGCCGCCACGCCACGACGACAAGAGTCGCGACGACACCCGCCGCACCGGCCCCAGCGACCCCCAGCCGCAACCGCGTCGGCACGCCCGATGCGGCGGCGACCGTCGGCGTCGCGTCGGCGGTGACCCAGCCGCGGCTTGCGTCGTACCACTCGACCCAGGCGTGGGCATCGCCGGCCTTCACCACCCAGGTGCCGTCTGCCGACGCCTCCGTTCGATACCCGGTCGCCACACGGGCCGGGACGCCATGGAGGCGAAGCCCAACGGCCAGAGCGCTGGCGAACCACACGCAGTGCCCGATCCGGCTCTCCGTGACGAAGTGGGCGAGGTCCGTGGGCCCGTCAGCGCGGGGGGCCAAGGTCCACGCGAATCCGTCTCCGAGCGCGTCCGACAGGCCGTCGACGGGCCGCCCCCCGCGCGCCACGGCGGCCTGCGCCCAGGTGCGGAATGCCGGGGCGAGATCGGGCGACACGGCGAGGTGGTGGCTGGTCGGCGGGGTGGTATCGACGACGTCGCCGGGCTCGCCCGCGGTCCACGACGAGAACTGGTAGGACGTGACGGGTTCCATGACGACGCGGCCCATTTCGCCGTCCCGGAAGACGGCTGTCGGAACCCCAAGCGCCGTCGTTGCCCCCACCGTGAACAGCGTCCTCCCCGGTTCCTGCAGCCTCACATCGAAGCGATGGCCGAGGTCCAGGCCATCCCCGCCCTGGGCCCAAACGTCGGTCGGCGCGGTCCAGACCTCGCCGTCCAACGTCCCCAACACGGTCCCGCGGAGGTAGATCGGCCCAAGCAAAGGCGGCTGGGACGACACCATCATGCGCACGACGCCCGCCTCCGCTCCGGCCGGCGGTCGCAGGGGGTCCAGCGTCGACGTCGTCCCCAACGACGGGACCACGACAGGGGCGGCTGCCGGGCGGGGCCAGACGGCCCAGACCGAGACGCTCAGGAGCGCCGTCGCCAAGGACGTCGACCAGGTCCCGCCGAGCGCGAAGGGCGCCAACGCCGCCCAGGCCACGGCGCCAAGCGGCTGCCCCGCGACCACGACCCCAAGGGCCGCGTAGAGGACAACGGCCCGCGCCGCGCCGCGAGCCGCTGCGGCGCTCCCCAAACCCAACACCAGCCCGCCGACGATCCCGTCGACGGGCCCGCCCGCCATGGCGACGACCCCCGCCGGAATCAGGGAGACGACCGCCCCGAGGGCCTCTCGACCGCGTAGCCAACCGCCCATCGAGGCGGCCACCGCCAGCGCGACACAGGCCGCCGCGATGCCGCCAAGCAAGGGCGATGTGAGTCCGAGGACGCCGAGCCCGACGAGGCCGACGCCCCAGGCGGTCGGGGTCATGGAGTGCCCGCCCGCGCCAACGCCGTCCACAAGGTACGGCGCCAGGCCGCGCCCGCGCGAGGGGGCCAATGCCGGCCCGCCAGCGCGAGTCCCACCCGGTCGCCACGTCGCCCCGCGGCCAGGATGGCACCGCTCGCGCGCGACAACTCGATCTCGAGCCCCGGCCCCGACGCCGCCGGAACGCGGACGATGACGTGGCCCTCCGCTGCCGCCCTTTCCGCGAGCCACCATGCGCCGACGCGCAGACTGCGTCGCCAGTGGATGCGGCCAACGCGCTCGCCTCGCCGCCACGTACGCAGGCCGACGACCTCGTCCACGCCGACTTCTGCGTGAACTTTGGGCGGGCCCATTTCCAAGGGCCGGGGGTAGACGACGACGCGGTCGCCCCCGTCCACCGTTCGACGATGTTCCACCAGCCCAAACGGGGACCGGGTGGCGAGCACGATGTCGGACAGGGACACGTCGCCGCGTTGGTCGATGCGCCAAGACGCCGCCCACGTCCCCTCGCCGAAGGCCGTGCCCACCGCCGGGCCCAAAGCATCGGGGTCGCGGAGCGCAAGTTCAAGGCGACGCGGCGCGACGACGTCCCAGCCGCCGTTGGCGACGCGGCCGGCGAACCAACTTTCCGACAACCGGCGCCGAATGAGAACCCGGCGCAGCCGATCGCGGCCGTCGACGACGCTCACAGCGAGCAGCGCAAGGCCCACGGCCCCTACGGCCACCGGAACTTCGGCCCGACCCGCGGCTCCGACGGCCAACGCCGTCAGCGACAGCGCCAAGACGATGAGGCCGTCACGCGTGGGGCGCATCTCAGCCCAGCCGCGGCATGCGCTCGATGCGGTCCAGGATCACGGCGGCGCCCGCGTCGTCGTCGTCCTCCGCGCCGCGTGCGACAACGCGGTGGCCCAACACGGGAACGGCGACGTCGCGGACATCGTCTGGCATCGTCCAGGAACGGCCGCGAACGCGGGCCAGCGCGCGAGCACCGAGGTGCAACATCGCCCCGCCACGCGGCGAGGCGCCGCGGACGAGGCGCCGATCCTCGCGCGTGCCCCGCACGAGATCGAGCAGCCACTCCTCGATCTCCTCCGCCATCGTCACCGCACGAACCTCTTCCGTCAGCGCGCGCACCTGGGCGAGGTCGACCACGGGCTCCAACGGGGCCGGCGACGCCAAGCGCAACACGCGGCGTTCGGTGGCGCGATCGGGGTACCCGATGGCGAGCCGGAACAAGAAACGGTCCAACTGCGAATCGGGCAGCGGCCAGGCGCCATGGGCGTCCCACGGGTTCTCCGTCGCGATGACGAAAAACGGCGACGGCAACGGCCGGGTGACGCCGTCGACGGTCACCTGACGCTCGGCCATCGCTTCAAGGAGCGCGCTTTGCGTCCTTGGCGACGTCCGGTTCACCTCGTCGGCGAGCACGACATGCGCGAACAAAGGCCCTGGGGCGAAGCGCAGGCCCCCTTGGCCGTCGGGCAGGGCCCCACCGACGAGGTCGGCCGGCAACAGGTCCGACGTAAATTGGATGCGTGCGAAGCTGGCGCCCATGCTCCGCGCCAAGGCATGGGCAAACGTCGTCTTTCCCACGCCAGGGACATCGTGCAGCAGGAGGTGCCCGCCTGCGATGAGGGCCGCGAGCGCGAGTTCCACAACCTCCGGCTTGCCGAGGAGGACACCCTCCAACGCCGCCCGCCAGCGCGCGAGCGCCGCGTCGCCGTTCATTTTTCTTCGCGGAGGTGCGTGCCAGTGACGTCCAAGCCGTACTCACAACCGGGCTGAAGGGCGGGTTCGTCGCTCGAAATGATCTCGAAGGTCTCGGTGCCCTCCCAGTCGCCACCGCTTTCGATCGGGCAGCCGCCGTCGAGGTTCACGCGCGCCGAGCCCTGAATCTGCCAAGAGATGCGCGCCTCGCCGCGATCTTCGGTCCACAACACGGACGTGTAGACGAGCTCGCAGCCGTTCACGGTGCCGGTCGCGAAGACGTCGGGGCCCACGGCCAACTCAATCGCCTGGCCATCGACGACCAACCGGTACTCGATCTTCTCCTCATAGGAGACGGGGTCGCTCGTGCACTCATCATCTGCGCCCGCGAGCGTGATGTCGAAATAATGACCGCGCTCGCTGTCCCCATTGCAGGCCACGAGCAGCGGAACCCACGGAACGAGCTTCGCGATCACGGGCTCCCCTCTTTGCGCCGATGCGCGCCGGCCATATATACCGCGGCCCTGCGTCCGACCCGCTCCGCGCCGTCGTCGAACGCGATTGGAGACCACGTGTCCGACGATCGCCAGCTGTTTACCGCACGCCCTGCAGACGTCGCCGCCCTCGCGGCGCACTTTGATGCTGCCAAAGCCGGAAGCCCCCGCACCGTCCGCCTCCGCGCCGTTCATGGCGGCGGCAAGCGCGCGGTCGCGACGGACTTCCTCCGCGGCCTGCCGTCGGAAGACTCGCTGGTCTGGCGCGTCGCCTGCGTCGACCAGGAGAACGGTCTGCAGTGGCTGATCCGCATGTACGGCAGCCTCGTCGCCACCTTGTCGGCCGACCCCGTGCGCCGGACCAAGGTCGAGATGGTCCTCAACACGCAGGTTGCGGCGCAGCCCAAGCGCGTCCAGACTTGGTACCAGCAGTTCGTCTCGGCGATGAAGGAGTCGAAGACCGACCGTGAATCGGGCCAGATTCAGCTCCGTCTCCCGACGGACAACCCGCTCGTCGGCCTTGTCGAAGTCGTCATCGGCATCTCTCGGAAGGTGCCAGTCATCCTCGATCTGCAAGGCATCTGGCTCGCCCAGAGCCTCGCCCCGGCGACCTTCCTCGAGGCGTTGACCGACGAGGCGAAGTCCCAGGGCTCAAAGCTCCTCGTCCTCGTCCACGACGAGCCCGATGATGCCGCCAACGAGGCCTCTTGGCCCGTTCCGCTGCTCGACTGGTACCGCCGCCGCAGCGAGAACCTCGCCCAGGTCGCCATTGCCCCGTGGGGCGCGTCGGAAACGGCCACCTACCTGGAGAGCCGCGGCCTCCAAGGCGACGCCGCCGGCTTCGCTGCCCTCGCCTCGGGGCGTCCCGCCTACCTGCACGAACTGGTCGATGCGTTCGTCGCCGACGGCCGCAGCCTCACCGATCTCGCCGGCGTCGACCTCGCCAGCCTCGCCCCGCTCAACGTCGACGAGTCCGAGCTCGACGCGCCCGCCGAGCCACCGGCAGAAGGCGCCCGCAAACACGCAACGGCCGCCGACGCTGGTCAAGCCGCCTACTTTGCCGCCCTGCTTGGCCACACCTTCCCGTCCAACCTCGTCGCCGACATGGGCGGCTGGGACCGCGAATCGATGGACGATCTGATCGACGCCATGCCGGGGCTCTTCGAGCAGGTGCAGTTCAGCAACGACCTCGGTTCGTGGCTCTACAAATTCAAGCGCGGCACGATGCGCGACGGCATCCTCGCTCGCCACGCCAACGACGAAGGCCACGACCTGGCCCGTCGCGTCGGCCTGTTCATGGAGCGCTTCCTCGCCCCACGTGGCACCGGCTTCGTCCTCAAGACCTCGCGCGTCTACGCGGAGCACGGCGCCGCCGCGCGCGCGTCCAACCTCCGCGCCCAGGTGCTGGCTGGCGACTCGCCCGACGTGTGGGCACTCGCGCACGACGGCATGCGCTACTTCGACGAGGTCCCCTGGCCCGACCCGATGCGCCGGATCGTGCTGCAGAACCTGCTCGACCGCATGATCGGGGCCGGATCGGCGCCCAATCAGCTCGAGCCGCTTCACAAGGAAGTGGAGGCCTTCGCCGCGTCCCGCAACGACGAGGAGCTGACCGCCTGGGCGCTCTTCGCCGGCAGCCGCATGGACGCCCGTCGCGGCGACGCCTACCGCGCCCGCGAGCGCGCCAAGCAATCGGTCGAAAAGTACAAGGCGCTCGGCAACGGCGCCCGCGTCGGCGAGCTGTTCAACCACCTGGGCGGCATCGAACTGCAAGACGGCAATCCGAATGCCGCCCTCGACTTCACGAACCAGGCCGTCGAGGCCGCCAAGGTCAAGGGGCCCGACGGGCAAGAGGGCGTGTTGCCAGGCGTCTTCGCGACGGCCGAGCACATCCGCGGCCTCGTCACCCGCGCCGCCCGCAAGCTGCCGGAAGCCGTCGAGCATTTCCGCCGCGCCAATGACGTGGCCGGCCAGGCCGGACTACCGGCCGTCGCGCTGGACGCCGCCGTCAACTACGGCGAGGCCCTGCTGGCGTCCGAAGAATTCGACCAGGCCCGTACGGCGCTTGAGCGCTGCGTGCAGATTGCCCGCGGCCTGCGCAACCCGCTCCGCGAGCGGACCGCGTCCGAATTGCTCGCCCAGGTCTACGGCCGCCAAGGGGCCTTCGACAAGGCGCTCCCGGCCGCCCAGCGCGCGCTCGAGTTGAGCACGGCGCAGAAGCTCGAAGGGGCGTTGCCCTTCGACAACTACCACGTCGGCTTCTTCCTCATGCAGCTGCGCAAGCCGTCGGAAGCGCTCGTGTTCTTCAAGCGTTCCGCCGAACGAGCCGGCAGCTTGGGGAATCACCCTGTCGTCCGCGAGCTCGGCTACTTCAAGGCCATCGCGCACCTGCAGGTCGGCGAGACCCAGGAGGGCGTGACCGGCCTGCGCGACATCCTGCCGAAGTTGCGCGAAGCCAAGGACTGGCGCAAGGCGGCCAACGTCATGGAGAACCTCGCAACAGTCGAGCAAAAGGCCGGGAACGTCGAAGCTGCGCGCAAGCTGCTCGCCGAAGGCGAGAAGCTGCTCGACGACGCCGGCCTGAAGGACGAGGCCAAGGCGATGCGGACGAAGGCCCGTCAGATCGAGGCGTAAAGCTCGCCCCCCCACGAGCGCGCCCGACCGGGCAAGCCGTGGGGCGACCTCACCAACGAAAACGGCCATCGCCGAGGCGATGGCCGTTGCATGAACCAAGGCATGGAGCGCCTCGCCAAAGGCGAGGCGTCGCTCCGAGGTAGGGCCTAGAGGCGGCTCTCGGCCTCAACCAGCGCGTCCTCGATGTACCCACTGCTCGTCAGCAGATCGAGGTTCTCATCGAGCAAGTAGCCGGTCGGGAAGAAGTTCACGGTAATTTCCGTGTACACGTCGCCGTTCTCATCCGCGAGAACCGGAACCTTCGGATTCGGGTAGTCGCTGGCCCAGGATTCTGCGGTCGCCTGGGTCGGGGCATTGCCGTAGACGTCCTGAAGTACGATCGACAACCAGATGATTTCGTCTTGCTTGATGGCCTTGACCACGCTCGGCGCGAGGTCGTCGTAGTAGCTATCCTCTTCGCCATCCACCCAAGCCGCCACGTTCATGCAGGGTCCGCACCACGCCGCGAAGGAGTCAAAGACGATGTCCTTGCCGTGGCCAGCGAAATCGTGCAACTCCACCATGTCACCGTGCTGGTCGACCATCTTCCAGTTCGGGAGACCGTACTTGCCCCTGTTGGCCTTCTTGTCCGGATTGTAGGGCCACTTGCCCTGGTAGATCAGGCTGTTCGCGTCGGCCGGGTCCGTGCCCTCGGTGACCTCCCAGGGGTCCAGGTAGCTGTCCCCGTCGGTGTCCTGCATCGTCGGGTCGGAGCCCGCGGCCACTTCGTCGCCGTCGACGAGGCCATCGCCGTCGGTGTCGGCCACGAGCGGATCGGCGCCGGCCGCGACTTCGTCGCCGTCGTTCATGCCATCGCCGTCGGAGTCTGCGTTCTTCGGGTCGAGCCCGAGGTCCTTCTCCTCGCCCCACTTCAGGCCGTCATCGTCGGGGTCCGGCGCCAGGAAGTGCAAGCACCCACCCATCATGAGCAGAGCGGAAACGGTTGTCACGAGCCCTCCATGTTGACCCCTCTGGGGCCGTTCGTCGGACAGTGCACGCGTATCGCGCACTGTTCACCCCTGTGTTGTCAAGACCTTGTGGCCGTCAGCCGGACCGCCCGGGCCTTGCCCAGCCGCAGCACCGCGCCCTCATCGGAGCGCACCAACGCTCCAAGCGTCACGTCGACGTCAGTCACACGCTCGCCGTCAACCCGCACGCCACCGCCGTCGATCAGCCGCCGCGCCTCCCCCTTCGACTTGAGGACGCCCGACGCCGCGAGCACGTCCACAAGCCGTTCGCTGGCCCCCCCGTCGACGCGTTCGAGATCGTCGCTCGGTGCTCCCGCCACCATCGCGTGGGACGCCGCCTCCGCCTTCGCGACGGCCTCCGCCCCATGGGCCAGGCCAACCGCCTCTCGCGCCAATGCCCGCTTCGCTTCCCGGATCTCGCTGCCCTGCAGGGCTGACAGCCGCGCCAGCTCAGCGTCGTCGAGAAAGGTGTAGAGCGCGAGAAGGCGCCCCACATCGCGGTCATCGACGTTGAGCCAGTACTGGTACATCTCGAACGGCGACGTCTTGGCCTCGTCGAGCCACACCGCACCCGACGCCGTCTTGCCCATCTTTGCGCCTGCCGCCGTCGTCAGCAACGGCGTCGTCATCCCGAAGACGTCGTCGCCCGTCATCCGCCGAATCAACTCCGTGCCAGCAAGGATGTTGCCCCACTGATCGTTGCCGCCGATCTGCAGACGGCAGCCGTGACGCTCATGCAACTCGTAGAAGTCGTAGGCCTGCAGCACCTGGTAGTTCAGCTCCAGGAAAGACAAGCCCGTCTCCATGCGTATCTTGTAGGCCTCGGCCGCCAACATGCGATTGACGGAGAAGTGGCGGCCCACCTCCCGCAAGAACGGGATCGTCTGCAACGTCATCAGCCAGTCGCCGTTGTCGAGCAACAAGCCGCGCGTGCCATCCAGCACGAGGAAGCGTGAGAGCTGGTTCCGAAGGGCCGCGGTGTGGCGCGCGATGTCCTCGGTCGACAACATCGGCCGCATCTCGGTCTTGCCAGAGGGGTCGCCGACGGCCGCCGTTCCGCTGCCAACCACCGCGATGGCCCGATGTCCGGCCCGCTGCAGCCACGCCATCACCATGACCTGGAGCAACGATCCCACGTGCAGGGAGTCCGCGGTGGGGTCGAAACCGATGTAGAACGTGACGGGGCCCTTGTTCAGCTCCGCCCGCAGCGCATCGGAACCCGTACACTGCGCGACGAAGCCGCGGCGCTCCAGCAGCCCCAGTACGTCCATGGTCCCACGCTCCGCGCCGGGGGTCTACGTTCCGGGGAACCGTGGAGCAACCGTGCCCACCAACAACAGCGCTCTCGCCGCGCGCCTATGGCGACGCCAGCCCGAATCCATCGTCCGTGACCCCCGCCTCAGCCGCGGCGTCGACCTGCCGGACCGGGGCATCACCCGACCCCCAGGCGTGGCCCCGCGGGCGGTGCAGGTGCCCGATCCTCGACCGCCGCCAACGCCACCAAACCGGCGGCCGACACCGCAGCCGACACCGGCTGCGACGGTCTCGCCACCGAGTCCTGCGCACCCAAGTCCCCGCCGCCTTTCGCCTGAGCGCCTGCCCGCACGCGCGGCCCCGCCGGCACCGCGCACGATCGACGATGTGACACAACTGCTGGCCAAGTTGGCCGACGGAGAAGCGGCCTGGTGGGCCAGCGTCCGCCGCTGACCCTACTTCTTCTTCGCCGGCAGCGCGGCGGTCGCCAGATAGGCCTCCATCGCCCAACCACGCAGAACGTCATCCGGCACCTGACCCGGCGCGACATGCACGTAGGCCTTCCAAGTCTTGCCCGCGGCAGGCTCGAACAAGGGAGCCCGGCCCTCGGCCGCAAGCGACGCCGCTTTCGCTTCGCCTACGCGGAAGATCACGCTCTGCGCAAACGTCCCGAGGAACATGTTCCCGTTGACGAACGCGCAGGGGTGGCCGAACATCCTGCCCTTGACGCCACCTTCAGGGATGAGGCTCTCGTATCAAGCCACGGTCTGAGCAGTGGGCTTTTCCATCGTTGCCATCTCGGCTACGGGCAGTTGCCGAAGGCGGGCGACTTTTCGTCATCCGTGTCGTCGCAGTCGCCACCATTCTCGGTGAAGCCGTCGCCGTCGTCGTCGTAGTTGACGGTCCCCTCGTCGACGATGACGTCGCAATCATTGTCGTACCAGTCCGCGAGCTCGGTGGCGCCCGGGAACGCGAACCGGCCGTCAGGCAGCCCGTCGGCGGGGCTCACGTCGTCGGACCGGTCGTCGCAGTCGCCGGAAAGCGACTCGTCGGCACACGTGGGGCCTTCGCACCAGCCGTCGCCGTCGTCGTCCCACGCCGTCGTGCCGTCATCGATCAGCTCGTTGCAGTCGTTGTCTTGACCGTCGACGACCTCGGGGTGCCCCGGGTGACGTTCGTCGTTCTCGTCGTCGCAGTCGCCGCCGGTCGCGGCGTAGCCGTCTTCGTCGATGTCGAGCGTGCCGAAGTCAACGACGCCGTCACAGTCGTTGTCGATGCCGTCGAAGTAGTCTTCGTCGACGTCGGGCGCGATCGACGTGATGCCGTCGTTGCAGTCGCCAGGCAACGTTCCGTCCGCGCAGAAGTACGGGCCTTCGCAGTAGCCGTCACCGTCGTCGTCGGCGCTCGGGGTGCCGTTGTCGGCAACGCCATCGCAGTCGTCGTCGAAGCCGTCTTCAACCTCGCGCGCACCGGGGTGGATCGACGCGTTCTCGTCGTCGCAGTCGCCGGCGCAGCTCGTCACGCCGTCGAGGTCCAGATCATAGGCGGCCGGCGAACCGCCATCGCAGTCGTTGGCACGCACGATGACGTCAGGCAGACCCAACTCACCGATTTCAAGGGTGACGCGTCCAGCGACGGCGTCGTCGTCCTGCGGCGTGGCCACGACGGGCACCTGAAACGAGCCGCCGGCGGGGACTTCCACGGGGAACACGAGATCGACGCTGAAGCGGTCGCTGGTCGAAACGCCATCCGTCAGCGACACATCGAAGGGGCTCTCGTTCTGCACGGTCAGGTACATGGTCGAGGACGCGCCGGCGGGCACCGCGCCGAAATCGAGGCCAAGCGGGAACAGCGTGAGGACGGGCAAGATGGCCTGGCCGCGCAGCTCGATCAGCGTGGGTGAGCCTTCAGCCGTGTGCGTGATCGAGACCGTGGCACGGTCATAGCCAACGATCACTGGCGCGTAGACGAACTCGATGGCGAGGTTGCCGTCTTGGGGGAGGTTCAGGTCCGTCAGCCCCTCGTAGTAGAACGAGTTGCCTTCGATGTTGGCGATCGTGATGTTCTTGATCTCGACCTCGGCGCCCTCCAGATGGTCGATCTGGACGAGCGCCGTCGCGCGGCCGCCGACCGGCGCTTGTTGGTAGTCCGTGAGGATCGGGCTGACCTCGATCTTCTCGGGGACGTCGCCAAGGACTTGCTCGGACTGGCCACAAGCGACCAAGAGAACCAGCGAAACTACGCGCATCAGGCACCCTGCGAAGGGCCCACGCTACCACAGGTTAGGCGATTTGCGATGCGCTTCGTGGCTCGGCATACATTCGATTGTTCGCCCGACGCCTGGTGGCGGATGTACTGGGACGACGCCTTCGACGAGGTCCTCTACGAGACCACGGGCGTGCGCCGAGAGCTCGTCGCGAGCCGCGACGAAGGCGGCGTCATCGTCCGCAGGCTCCGATTCGTCCCCGATCGCGATCTTCCGGCTCCCGCTGCGAGCTTGTTGGGCACCAAACGCCTGACCTACGAGCAAGAGAATCGTTTCGATCCCGCCCGCGCCGAACTCACGTGGAAGGTCCTGCCCACCGTGTTGCCCGGCCGCCTCTCCGCCCAGGGCCGATTCCGCATCGAAGACGTCCCCGGCGGCTGCGAACAGGTGATCGAGGGGGAGATCGTCGTCAGCGTGCCCCTCGTCGGTGGCCAGATCGAAAAGGCAGTCGTGGCGGAGGTCGAGCGCAGCTACGCGCGGACCGCGGTCGCTGCCCGCCAGTGGATCGCTGACCACAATCCCTGACGGAACGTCGACGGCAGGACGGATCTGCGCAGAGTAGATCCCCCTCGCCGAGGGTCCGATGATCGCGTTCGCCGCTGCGTTTGCCTTCGCCGGCTATGGCGACCCCGTCGACGGCCATCCCAACGCGGAAGAGCGCGAGACCCACGCGTGGACCAACGCCGCCCGCGTCGATCCCGAAGCCTTCGGGCCCGACTACCCTTGTGGCCTCGAAGTGTTCAGCGACTACGAGAAGACGCCGAAGTGGCCGTTGTTGTGGGAGGCCGGCCTCAACGAGGCGGCCCGGTACCACTCCCAAGACATGTACGACACGAACACGTTTTCGCACGATTCGTCCGATGGTACGCCGTTCGCCGAGCGCGTGAGCCGCTGGTACGCATCTGGCTTCGTCGGCGAGAATATCGCCATGGGGTACCCCACCCCGTTTTCGGCCGTCATCGAAGGCTGGATGTGCAGCGCCGGCCACCGCGCGAACATCATGAACGGCGACTGGGAGGAGTTGGGGACGGGCGTCATCAGCACGTACTACACGCAAGACTTCGGTGCGCGCGGGGTCAACCAGACCGAGCACCCGATCCGCATGGCGGCGACCACGCCCGCCAATCCCGTGTCGGATGTCACCTTCATGGTCGACTGGTACGACCCCAACGGCTTCGGACCGACGAACCTCACCGTGTACCTGGACGGCGAAGCCCTTCCTACGACGCTGACCTGGGGCCGCGAGGACATGGGCATGTTCACGGCAACGGCAACGCTCGACGGCGGTTGCCACACTTGGTGGGCTGAAGGCACGCTCGCCACGGGCCGGACCGAGCTGTTCCCCGAAACCGGCACCTATGGCTTCGGCCCCTGCGACTTTGACGACGCCGACGCCCAGTGGTCGGCGCGTGCGGACATCGAACTGTTCGCCGACGACGGCATCTTGCGCAGTTGGAAGCGCGGCCCCTTCGGCTGCGAGCAAGCGCCGGCCGGCTGGCCCGCCTTGGCCGCGCTCGCGCTGTTGCGCCGCCGCCGCCGGTGATCCTGGCGCTCGCGGTCGCGGCGTTCGCCACCGACTCCCCTTACCGACCCGACCGGACCTTTGACGTCCAGTCGATCGCGCTCGACCTCGTCGTCGATCCGCGCGAAGGCACTGTCGCAGGTACGGCGACCACACGAGCACGCCGGATTGCACCTGGCCCGTTGCGACTGCACCAAGTGGGCCTCGACCTGACGTCGGTGACCGTAGGCGGCGTGCCAACCGAACGGTACGTCGTGGGCCCAACCTTCATCGACGTCGAGGTCCCGGGCGACGAAGCTGTCGTCGCCGTCACTTACTCCGCAAAGCCCGAGACGGGCCTTCATCGACGGGCACCGCCGACCGACGCGAACGCGATGGTCTGGACCCAAGGTGAAAACGAGGACAACCGCCATTGGTTCCCCGGCTGGGACCACCCGTCGGACCGGATGACCGTGACACTCGCGCTCACGGTCCCCAAGGGCGACGTCGCCGTCGCCGTCGGCCAACACGTTCAGACCGTGGAGTCCGCAGGGCAAACGACCTTTCGCTATGCCGTCGACCGGCCCATCCCATCGTACCTGATCGCCTTCGCGGCCGGCGATCTGCGCGTCCACGACGTCCCCGGGGGGATTCCGAACCAAGTCGTGGGGCCACCGACCTTGAGCGCCGAAGTCGCGAACGGCCTCGGCGAACAGGCCGCGGAAGCGCTCACCTGGCTGGAAACGACGCTCCAGGTCCCCTACCCCTTTCCCGTCTACCGACAGGTGCTGGCGCCGCGCTTCCTGTACGCGGGAATGGAAAACCCCGGCCTCGTCGTCCTCGCGGACCGGATCGCGTCGACCTGGGACGCCGAATCCGTCCGAAAGGTCGTCGTCCACGAGGCCGCCCACATGTGGTTCGGCAACCTCGTGACCACCGAGAGCTGGCGCGACCTCTGGCTCAACGAGGGCTTCGCCGAGTACTGGGAGGGCCGGCACTTGCGCGCCGTCGGCGGCGAGGCGGCTTGGTCAGAACGCGTGCTTCGCTGGCATGGCGGCGCAGGCGGCGACGCCCTCGCCCCCAGGGCATGGAGCCAGACCGAGGCACTCCATGGTTCGGTGTACTCGCGCGGCGCATCCGTGTTGCACCTGCTTGCTGGCCTCGTCGGCGAGGCGCAGCTCGACGCGGCGACCCGCAGCTGGCTCACGACGATGGCGGACGACAATGTCGACACGAGCGACTTCCGCCGCCACTTGGAACGCCACACGGGCCAGCCTCTCGACGCCGTCTTCGACGCGTGGGTCCACACAAACGGCCTTCCGGCCTGGACCGTCGACGTCTCCGAACGCGACGGCGCGGCCTGTCTCACCGCCAAACGCACCGACACGGGGCCGCGGCGTCCCACCCACGTCGCTATCGACATCGGCGGAAGCCGCCACACCCTCGATTTGAGCACCGACGCCGTCACCCTTGTCCTTCCCGGCAAGACGGGCCCTGTCGCCGTGGACCCCGAGGGCCACTGGCCCATCACGTGGAAGGTCAACCAGTCCGCAGCCGCGTGGTCCAAGCTCGCAGCGTCGCCGCCCACTCCGCTCGCCCATCTTCGGGCGCTGGCCGAACTTGGGGACGACCGCGACGGGCTCCGTCGGGCGGCGCTGTCGTCCGCCGACTCTCAGATCCGGCGCGCTGCCGCCCGGGCGATCGGCGCCGCTCGCCGGGACGCCGACCTGCCGGCCCTGATTCGAGCGCTCGTCGCCGAGCGCGACTTGCGGAGCCGCGTGGCCATCGCCGAAGCGCTCGGCGGGTGGCCCGGCCGCACCGACGTCGCCGCCGCGCTGGAGCGGGCGTCGCGCTCCGACCCGGAGGCCGACGTTCGCGCCGCCGCATTGCAGGGTCTTGCGAACATCGATCCGCAGCGAGGCGTCGAACTTGCTCGGGGCCGCTCTGTGGGTCGGTGGAACCTCGACGACGACCTGCCGGCCGCCTTCGACATCCTTGGCCGATGGGGCGGCGACGCCGACGCCAGCCGTCTGCTCCCCGCGCTCGGGCTCGCGCACCCTCAGGAGGTGCGCACCGCCGCCGCCGAAGCCACGCTCGCCCTGCTCGACGCCGACGACGCCTCCGCCGTGGCGAAATGGACGGCCGCCATCCGGCCCTGGCTCACGGACCCGGACCTCAACACCCGTCGGCGGGCGGTGCACCTGCTGCACAGGGGCGGCGACGTCACGGCCGAGGGTGACCTCCGCGCCTTGGCTGCGGCCACGCGCCTGCCAGGTCTGGCGGAGAGCGCCCGCGAAGCGGCCGCTGCGGTGCGCAGCCCGCGGACCAGTCGTCCGCCGCCCGCACCGCTCCCCGACCTACGCGGCCTCACCGATCGCCTCGACGCGCTCGAGGCCCGCCTTTCGGACCTCGAAAGCCGCGGCGCGCCCGCTCAGTAGGCGAGCAGGATTCCCGGGTCCTGGCCCGCGTCCTCGAGCCCTTCGTAGGCCTCGTCGCCGGCGACGACCGGATGGGCCGTGACCGCTGCGGACAGCGAACAATCCGAGGCCACTTCGAGCGTGCAATTCGCGCTCGTGCAGTCTTCCGTGGCCGAGTCATTGGAGACGCCAACACCTTCCAAGTACAAGAAGGCCGGCGTCTGGCCTCCGCCGAAGCCGACGGTGCCCGCGTCCCACTCGTCGGTCTCGCTCCACGTGCTGTCGACGTGCTCGTCGTAGGCCGCGCTTCCCGACCCGACGCCGCCGTCGATCGTGAGCGTCACCGTGTTCGTCGTCGTAATCGAGATGTTCGCCTCGTACGTGTACCCGGAGACGTGGCTGTCCGAGCTCAGGTCGTCGAGGAAGTCCGTCCAGGTGGCGGTGAGCGTGCCGCCGTCGATCGTGGCCGGGTAGACCTCGTCGTTCACGACGACGAAGGCCTGGTTGCCGCGGCCGTCGAGGACTTCGATGAAGAAGCCGGTCGGGCTCGCGTCGAGGGTCTGCGAGAAGGTCCAGTCTGTGGTGACGGTTCCATCATCTGGGGGCTGGCCTTCCGTGAAGTTGTCGCTGATGGTCAACGTGCAATCTTCGCCCGTCGTCACCACCGCCTGCTCCACCCACCAGATGCCGGCAAATGCACTGCTGCAGCCGGACAACACCAACGACGCCGGAACCATGAACCGCACCATGGGACCTCCACGGGGCGGACGCTAGCGCGCCACCCCTCGTCGGGCCAACCAAGCAGCAAAGGCCGCCCCCGTCGGTGTCGACCGCTCGGCCAACTCGCCCGGGCTGCACGCGGCGACCACGCGCCCGCCCTCGCCCCCGCCACCCGGCCCCAATTCGACCACGTGGTCCGACGCCATCGCAAACGGAACATGGTGCTCGATGACGACGATGGTGTGCCCGTCACCGACAAGCCGATCGAGCAAACCCACCAGCGGGCCGATGTCATCGGGGTGGAGACCCGTCGTCGGTTCGTCCATCGCGATGAGCGCGGGACCCCGCCGCCCGCCAAGCGACGCCGCGAGCTTGATGCGCTGGGCCTCACCGGCCGACAACGTGTGCCCTGGCTGCCCCAGCTTGAGGTAGCCGAGCCCCACATCCACCAGCGGCTGAAGCGACCGCCGGACAAAGGGCAGGTCGCGGAACAGGTCGACGGCCTCGGCCGCCGTCCGTTCCAGGACCGCGGCGATGTCGTGGTCCTTGAAGCGCACTTCGAGCGTTTCGCGCATGAATCGTCGGCCCGCACACGCGTCGCATGTGACCCAGACGTCGGGCAGAAAGTGCATCTCGACGAGCGTGGCGCCGCGCCCTTCACACTGCTCACACCGACCGCCCGCGGCGTTGAACGAAAACCGAGACGCCGCGTAGCCGCGTGCCCGAGCGCCCGGCTGCATCGCGAACAGCTCGCGAATGGGGTCGAAGGCGCCAACATAGGTGGCCGCAGTGCTTCGCGAGGACCGGCCCAAGGGCGCCTGGTCGACGACAACGAGCCCACCTACCCCTGCTGGAACGGCCAACGCGTCGTGGGGCAACGGTGCATCCCCGGCCATCTTGAGGCGCTGGGCCAAGGCGGGCACCAGGGTCTGCATGACGAGGGAGGACTTGCCCGACCCCGACACGCCCGTCACGGTCGTCCACCGACCCACGGGCACGTCGAAGGTGTCCACACGCAAGTTGTGCCCCCTGGCACCGCCGAGCCGCAACCACTGCGACGGGGCACCCTGCGGCGTCCGTTGTGGCCAACTCGACTCTCCCGCGAGCCAACGCCCCGTCGGCGACGCAGCATTCGCTCTCAGCTTGGCCGGCGAACCCGACGCGATGACGCGTCCCCCGTCGCGACCGGCGCCAGGGCCCAACTCGATGACGTGGTCCGCGCGTTCGATCGCCTCGAGGTCGTGTTCCACGACGATGACGGTGTTGCCCGCGTCGCGCATCGCCGAGAGCGTCCCCAACAGACGCTCCGTGTCGGCGGAGTGCAAACCGACGGTGGGTTCGTCGAGCACGTAGGTGACGCCCGTCAGCCCGCCGCCCAACTGACTTGCGAGCCGGATCCGCTGGGCCTCACCGCCCGACAGGGTCGACGCAGGCCGGTCGAGGGCAAGGTACCCGACGCCGACCTCCCGCAGGATGGCCAGACGGCGCCCGAGTTCCTCGAGCGGCCGCTCCGCGATGGTTGCGCGACCCCCCGTGAACGCCCAGGTGCGCACGTCGGCGTGAGCGGCGTCGATGGTCCGACTCAGGAATTGGGGAAGCGTGTGCCCGGCGACCCGGACGGCCGCCAACTCGGGCCGTAGGCGCGCGCCCTTGCAAACCGGGCAGGTCACGACGTTGACCCAGGCCTCCAGCGGGCGGTTCGCAGACAGCACCGCGTGCAGACCGACCCAAGGCACGCGCTCTTCGACCTGCTGGACCGTCTTGCCCCAACGATGTTGCCACTGCACGGCGACCGGCTCGCGACGGCCCTCCCAGAGCACGGCCCAGAGCGCCGCAGGCCACCTCTCGACGGCGAGATCCGTCGCGCCGGCCTCGGCCAAGAGCGCGTCGATCGCGGCGCGCACCCGCGGATCCCGGCCAACCCGCGACCGACCCTTGTCCTCAAGTGCCTTCCAAAACGGCTGTTTGGGCTGGACGAGGACGCGGGCCGGGTCGATGCCGCGCGCCTCGCCGAGGCCCTCGCACCGCTCACAGGCGCCGACCTGAGAGTTGAAGGAGAAGTGCCGCGGCGTCAGCTCTCCACCGATGGCGACGCCGTGGTCGGGGCAGATCGCCGCCTCGGAGAAGGACGTCACCACGCCGTCGCGGCCAACGAAGCGGACGGCGCCAGACAGCCGGAATCCCGTCGCGACCGCGTCGGACCAGCGCGCCGACCCGGCGCCGCGGCCACGGTCCAACACGAGCGAGGCCCCGTTGGCGATGCGGCCGACGCTCGCGGACTCGGTCAGATCGACCTCGGCCCCGTCCCAAAGCCGCGTCCACCCGTCGGCGACGAGCGCGTCGCGCCTGGCCTCCGCAGCCTCGCCCGCTGGACGCAGATCGACGACCAGCCACCCCGTCCCAAGCGGGGCCAGCGCCCCTGCCACTTCGGTCGGCGTCCAGGCGCGCAGCGGGCGCTCACACGACGGGCAATGGGGCACACCCACCCGCGCGAAAAGCAGCCTGAGCACATCATGCAGTTCGGTGACGGTGGCGACCGTCGACCGCGGATTGTGCGACGCCGAGGGCACGTCGATGGCGACGGCCGGCTGCAGGCCGACGATCGACGTCACCGGCGCACGCTCCGTCCGGCCAAGAAAGCGCCGCGCGTAGGTCGACAGGCTCTCGACGTACCGACGCTGTCCCTCGGCGAAGATCGTGTCGAACGCGAGCGAGGTCTTGCCCGACCCCGACCGTCCGGCGAGCACCGTCATCTTCCCCAAAGGCAGGTCGACGTCGACGCCGTCGAGGTTGTGGCCGCGCGCCCCCCTGACCGAGAGCTGGTTGGGTTGGCCCATTCGACGCGAAGGGCGTCGGACGGGCTCCGCGACGCCGACTGCCGCCGACAACGCCTGGCCCGTGGGTGTGGACAAGCCCGCCAGCGCCTCGGGCGTCCCTTCCCCGACGACGCGGCCGCCCGCCGAACCGCCCTCCGGGCCGAGGTCGACAACGTGATCGGCCGAACGGATGACGTCGAGGTGGTGTTCGACGACGATGACGGTGTGCCCGGCCTCCACGAGGCGATGAAGCGCCGCGAGCAACCGATCGACGTCGGAGAAGTGAAGACCCGTCGTCGGCTCGTCCAGGAGGTAGAGCCCCGTTCGACCGCTCGGCTTGTGCAACTCCGTCGCGAGCTTGATGCGCTGGGCTTCGCCGCCCGAAAGCGTCGTGCTCGGCTGGCCCAAGGGCAGGTACCCGAGGCCGACTTCGTCGAGGACCTTCAGGATGCGCGCCATCGCGGGAACGGCCGAGAACACGGCCAGCGCCTCGCGAACGGTCAGGTCGAGCACCCGGTCGATGGACAGGCCGCGCCAAGTGACCTCGCGCGTCTCCTCCGTGAACCGGCGCCCGTTGCAGGACTCGCAGACGACGTCAACCGACGGCAAGAACTCCATGTCGATCGTCGTACAACCCGCGCCGCCACAGGCCTCGCACCGTCCGCCCGCCACGTTGAAGGAAAACCGGCCCTTTTTGTAGCCGCGCGCCCTCGACTCCGCGGTGGCGGCGAAGAGGTCCCGGACGACGTCCATGAGGCCCGTATACGTCGCCGGGTTGCTGCGCGGCGTGCGTCCGATCGGAGACTGGGAGACGACCACGAGGCGGTCGATCGCGGCTGCGCCATCGAGGCCGTCGCAGTGGCCGGGCGCGCGCCCATCGAGAACCGACCGCAGCCCCGGCTCGAGTACGCCAAACACGAGGCTCGACTTGCCCGACCCGCTCACCCCCGTGACGCACGTCAGGGCACCCACAGGGAATCCGACCGTCACACCGTCGACGTTGTTCAGCTTCGCGTTGCGGACCACGAGGTGACCGCGCCCCTTGCGACGTACGGGCCGCGCCGGCATCGCGCGTTCCCCGCGCAGCCACGCCGCCGTCGGACTCTCACGCTCGCGAAGGACCTTGGCAGGGGGTCCGGACGCACAGATCCGGCCGCCTTCCCGACCCGCACCCGGGCCGACGTCCACGACCCAATCCGCGGCCAAAATGGTGTCGGCATCGTGCTCGACGACGAGCACGGTGTTGCCCCGATCGCGCAGGCGTCGAAGGGCCGACAACAACCGGGCATTGTCGCGTGCGTGCAGGCCGATGCTCGGCTCGTCGAGCACGTAGGTGACGCCCTGCAAGCCCGAACCGACCTGGGCGGCGAGCCGAATGCGTTGCGCTTCGCCGCCTGACAGCGTCGCCGCCGACCGTTCGAGGCCCAAGTACCCGAGGCCCACTTCGTCGAGAAAGGCGAGGCGGTCGACGAGTACGCGCAACAGGGCCGCGCCGACGAGATGCTCCGCACCTTCCAGTCCCATGTCGCGAAAAGCCACATGGGCCTCCGCGACGGTCATCCGTGCAAAGTCGACGACGCTGCGGCCGCGAAAGCGCACGGACCGCGCCACGGGGTTGAGCCGCTCCCCGTTGCACGCTGTGCACGGCGTGCGCGTCCGGAACGCGGCCAGCGGGCCGTGCTGGGTGTACTTCCAGATCGTCTCGACCATGCCGACGAGCCCGTTCCAAGGCCGGTCGCGGGTCTCCTGGCGATCGGCACGCTCGACGGAAGCCGTCCACCGCAGCTCGGGGTCACCGTGAAGGAGGCGAGCCCGAAGGTCGTCGGGCCAGGTCCCGACCGGCCGCCGAAGGTCTGCACCGAGCGCGCGGGCCACTTTGACGAGGTCGTCCCTCGTGAAATGGGCGAAGGCCAGACGCCCATCTTCGCCAAAGGCCCGGAAAGCGTCGGGCACGGGGAGGCGCGGGTCGACGAGCGCATCGACGTGGAAACGCTCAACCGCCCCGAGCCCCACACACGTCGGGCAGGCTCCCTGGGGCGCGTTGAACGAAAACAGTCGCGGCTCGAGCTCCGGGATGGCCTCCGACGGATGGTCGGCGCAGGCTCGGCGCACCGACCAACGCTTTGGCGACTCCAACCCGTCGACCTCGATCGTCCCCTCAGCGAGGCGCACGGCGGCCTCGACGGCCTCCGCGAGCCTCCCGCGGTCGCCCTCTGTGGCGCGCAGCCGGTCGACGATGACCGCGATGTCGTGCTTCTCGTACCGGGCGAGCTCTGGCGGCTCGTTGGGGTCGACGTCCGCGCCGTTGACAAGCGCCCGTGTCCACCCTTGCAGGACGAGATCGCGGAAGACCTCACGATGTTCGCCCTTGCGGCCTCGGACGATTGGCGCGAGCACGCGGATGCGGGCACCGGCACCTACGCGCAGCACGTCGTCCACGATCCGATCGACCGTCACCGTCTGGACCGGCCGCGCACATTGGGGACAATGGGGCGTCCCGAGCCGCGCCATCCACAGCCGCAGCGCGTCGTAGACCTCGGTCACCGTCCCAACCGTGCTCCTTGGATTGCGATTGACGGTCTTCTGGTCCACGGCCAATGTGGGCGACACCCCCTCGACGCGGTCGACCTTGGGCCGCTCCATCCGGCCAAGAAACTGCCGGGCGTAGGCCGAAAGGGACTCCATGTACCGACGCTGGCCTTCGCGCAGAATCGTGTCGTAAGCGAGGCTCGACTTGCCCGAGCCCGAGACACCCGTGAAGACCACGAGCGCGTCCCGCGGGATCTCGAGGTCCACGCCGCGAAGGTTGTGCTCCCACGCGCCCACGACCCTCAGGTGGGTCGGTTCGCCCATCGGGACCTACTTGGGGACGGCGCGGAGTTCGGCGACGTCGAGTTCGGCCGTGACGAAGTCCTGCGTCGCGACCTTGACCTCTACGCCGTCGGAGAAGCGCAGCTGGAGGTCGGGATTCTCCGACGCCATTTCGGCGAAGGTCGCGTCGGTCAACAGGCGGTTCTTGGCGTCCGCCTCGTCGGCCTTCGGATCGGGCGCCAGCGTGCCGACGAGGGCCGAGCCGTTGCCGGGCACCACGCCTTCGATGGCGATCTCGAGCTTCTCCAGCTCGTGGCCCTTCGCGTCCTTGATCGTGGCGACGAGCACGACGTCGGCCATGTCGTACCGGCTGGCATTCGACAACATCAGCTTGAACACCGTGACCTGGCCCTGTTCCTTGTCTGGCAGCTGGGTCCAGCTCGCGTTGGCGACGTCGAGGTATCGGTCAGGATTGTAAAGGGGGTCGAACTCGTCGCGAACCTCGGCCCCGCCGTACTGGTACATGGGGATGACCTGGTTCGTCGCGATCCAGCCCTCGGCGCCCTGCTTGGAGCGGCCCTTGTAGAACGTGCCGCGCTTGGCGAGCAGGTCGAGCGTACTGTCCTTGGCGACGGCGGCGACCATGCTGCCCCCGCCGGCTTCGGTCGTGAGTGCCGCACCCTCGTTCGTCACCAGCATTTCGGTGTACGCTAGGCCCTTGTCACCGATCAGACCGCCCTGCTCGGCCGCGAGCTGGCTGGTGTAGAAGAACGCCGCGGCGCCGCCCGCCACGAGGACGCCGACCGCGACCACGGCCACCACGCCCATGGCCACCGCGCTCCCGCCGCCCTTGGTTCCCCCGTCCGCTTGAACGTCGCCGACGAGGTTCTTGAGCTCCGGGACCTCCGACACGTACATCCACTCGGACGTGCCTGGGGGCTGGATCATGTCGCCCCCATGGAGCTGACCGCCCCTCGCCATCGTGCGCAGTCGTGCCATACCGTCAACGGCAAACTGCCGATCGCCTTGGGTCACGAGCCACTGGGCCATGGGTTTTCCAGGTTGCGAGCTGGGCACTAAGGCGCAGCGCGCCCGACCGGAACCGGCGGACTCCACCTTGACGATGTTCTTGCCGGAAGGCCCAACCCAAGGTTGGACGCGGAAGGATGGCTGCGCGAAAGAGGCCTATGCGCCGCGTAGGAATCGATGAAGCCGGTCGCGGCTGTGTGATCGGCAGCCTGTGGGTCTGTGCGTTCGCCGTAGATGTGCCAGCGGACGACGCCCTCCTCCGCCGGCTTGGGGCGCGCGACAGCAAAGCGATCGACGAAGCCAAGCGCCGGGTCGCCGTCGAACGGCTGCGGACGGTCGGCACGTTCCACGTCGTGGAGTGCACCGCCGCAGAGCTCGACGCCGGAAACGTCAATCACGTCGAGGAGGCCGCCATTGTCGGCCTCCTACGCGACCTGGTCCCCGACGCGGTCGCGATCGATGCGCTGGGGCCGCCGGCGGCCTTGGAGCGGATTTGTGCCCGCCTCGCCAAGGAAGGCCGGTGCAAGGCACCCATCGTCATGCAGCCCAAGGCCGACCGCGACCTGCCCGTCGTCGGCGCCGCCAGCCTCATGGCGAAGTTGTCCCGCGACGACGCCCTCGTGCCCCTCCGGGCCGCCTGGGGCGACTTCGGCAGCGGCTACCCGTCTGATCCCGTCACGCGCCGCTGGATGGCCGACCACGCTGCGAGCGGGCAGCCCTGGCCGCCGTTCGTCCGCACGAAGTGGGCGACCGTCCGCGACCTCGAAGCGGGCCGTTAGCCTCGGATTTCGGCGCGCCCACCCGTGATGACGGGCTTTCCGTCTGGGCCGAGCGTCATGAAATCCAATCGGCCGTTGCCACGGTCCCAGACCTGCATCTGCAACGTCGTGCCCGGAAGCACCGGCCGGGCGAAGCGGACGCCGATGAACGCGAGGCGACCGGGGTCGCCGCCACAGGCCCGGGCGACGAGGTCACGCTGCGCAAGGGCCATCGTGCACAGCCCATGAAGGATGACGCCCGGGAGGCCGGCCTGCCGCGCGGTCGCCTCGTCGAGGTGAATGGGGTTGTCGTCACCCGACGCTGCCGCGTAGCGGGTCGCCTGGTCGAGCGTGACCGACTGATCGACGACCCAAGACGGCGGCGGCGGCGGCTCCTCTGGCGCGGCCGGGGCCTTCGGCGCATCCACCTTCTTGGCCGCGCGGACGAAGTAGGTCGTCGTTCCTTCCGTCGCGACCGCGCCGTCGACGAAGCCGAGCAGACCGTAGCGGACGACAGTGCCCGACGCCTTTTCCTCCACGCTCTGCAACGAGCCCCGAAGCTGAAGGACTTCGCCGTGGCGCAAGACGCGATGGAAACGCATCTCATGTTCGCCGTGGACAAGGCGCAGCAAATCGAGCCCCAGCGCCGGATCCGTCGCCAGTTTCATCATCAGCGGGAAGAACGGTTTGACGTGGTACATCGGCGGAGCGGCGCCTTCGGCGTACACCGGGTTCATGTCGTCCGTCGCCGCGGCATAGGCGGCAGCTTCCTTTCGGTTGACGAGCCAGAATCCGCCGTCGTAGCGCTTGCCGACGGGCGGGGGCGCCGGCGAGGCCGCTGCGACCGGGGCCTCAGCCACAGGGGCTGCCGCCGCCGCGGGCTTGGACCCCCCTTCGTAGGCCTTGGCGACGAGGCCGAAATCGAAGGCCATCGCCATTTTCATCAGATCGCCCATCGCGTCGGCCTTCGCCTTGACCGTCATGAAGGCCTTCGTGGGCTCCAACTCGCCCTTGAACATCGAGACGAGGGTGTCACGATCCACCGTCACCGTACACGTGGGTGAGCCGTGCAGGCCGGCCTGCGCGGTGGCGCCGCTCTCGTCGACCGTCAACGTCTGGGAGGTTGCGCCGCTGACGACCCAATGAAAACACGCCTTCCAACCGGGGACCGCGCCCTTCTTGAAGCCCGCCGGGAAATGGCTGAACACGTCCGTGACGATGTCCTTTTCGCCTTCGGCTGCCGCTGGCGGCGGCGCCGTGGACGCCCACGCCGTGATCCGGGGCATCGCCTCTACGAGTTCGTCGACGGTCCACAAGTCGGTGCCCGCCTTCTCCACGCCGTCGTTGGTCTTCATCTCGTACAGGTGGATGCGTTGGCCTTGGACGCCGAAGACCTGGCCCGTCATCTTGCGCCCGGCCTCGGTGGCAAGGAACACGACGATCGGCGAAATCTGCGCAGGAAGCCAGGCCTCGTCGATCATGCCGATGTCGTCCGTCATGCGCGTCTTCGCGACGGGGGCCACGCAATTGACGGCCACACCTGCCTTCTTAAGCTCGAGAGCAAGCACGCGGGTCAGACCGTAAATGCCAGCCTTGGCGGCCGCATAATTCGACTGGCCGAAATTCCCGATCAGGCCAGAGTAGCTGGTCGTGTTGACGATCGCGCCGCCGCGCACTTTGAGCGCGTCGAGGGCCGCGCGACACAGATTGCGGGTTCCCGACAGATGGACGTCGATGACGATGTCCCAGTCCGCCGGCGTCATCTTCGCAAAAGTGCGGTCCCGGAGGATGCCGGCATTGTTGACGACGATGTCGACGCGCCCCCAACGCGCAAGCGCGTCGGCCACCATCCGGTCACACCCGGCGATGTCCGTGACGCTGTCCGCGTTGGCGATGGCGTCGCCCCCGCCCGCCACGATCTCCGCGACGACGGACTCGGCCATCGTCGCTGTCGATCCCGACCCGTCGCGCGTGCCGCCGAGGTCGTTGACCACGACGCGGCAGCCCTCTGCGGCGAGCGCCAGAGCGTGGCACCGCCCAATTCCCCCACCTGCTCCCGTGACGATCGCCACCTGGTTGTCGAGCCGTCCCACCGCGACCTCCCAAAGGGGCGGGGCGCTATCGTGGAGACCCCCACCGCGTCCCGTCGGTTACTCGGCGCCCCATGTCTCTGATCCTCGCCGTGTGGCTGGCCTGTGGCACCTCCCCTCCTCCTCCAGCCGGAAGCGGAAGCGGAAGCGCATCGGCGCCAGCGTCGGCACCTTCTGGGCCCGCCGCCGACCCTGCGTCCGAGTTGCCGCCGTTGGCCTGCACCGCCGGAACCGTTCCACAGACGGGCCGCAACCAGACCGGCCTCGAGCAATGGTGCGAGCGCCAGGGCGTCATGCACGGCCCCTACATGCGCTACTTTGCGAACGGTCAAAGGGCCGTTCAAGGCGCCTTCAACAACAACTTGCCAGACGGCGACTGGTCGTGGTGGCACGACAACACGCAAAAGGCGTCTAAGGGCACGTACCGAGCCGGCAAGCAGGCCGGGGCGTGGACTTGGTGGCACCCCAATGGCGCACGCGCGCAGGAGGGCGACTTTCTCGCCGGCCGCAAGGAGGGCAAGTGGACCTCCTGGTACGCCGACGGCCAAAAGTCGGAAGAGGGCATCTTCCACAACGGCCAGAAGGACAGCCTGTGGAACTACTTCCGAGAGGCCACGGAAAGCGAAATCGAGCGCCAGGAAAGGTGGCGCAATGGCGTCGAAGTCCCCGTCGAGATCGCGGGTAGCGGGTCGGGGTCGGGCAGCGCGTCGGGGTCGGGCAGCGGCTCCGGTAGCTGAGCAACGTAGGCGGCCGCGGTCGCCGTCTGGCCTAGTCGCTCTCCGCGCCACCTGAGACGTGGTGCCCGAGGCCTAGGCGAGCGACCTTTGCGGCCAAGGTGCGCCGCTGCACGCCGAGGTGGGCGGCGGTAGGGCCGAGATCTCCGCCGTGGCTGCGAAGCGCTTCGACGATGATGCGCGCCTCATAGCGCCGGATGCGCGAGCGGATGCCGTCCTCGCCGCTGTCCGCGCCGCCCGGGTCGTCGATGCTGTGCCCCGTTTTCACCCGAAACACGAGGTCGTCATGCTGCAGGCCAAGCAGGTCCGCGGCCCGCTGAGTGTCGCCACCGCGCGCCGCCAAGGCCCGCCGGATGAGCGCCCCTTCGTAAGAAGCGACCCGCGCCTTGAGATCCGGCGTTTCGCCATTCAGGCTCCGCTGGGAGTCACCGCCGGTTCCCCGCGGTCGCTGGGCGCCGCTGCCGACGGGCATGCGCACCCGGCCGGGCAGATCGTCCTGCCCGATGACCTGGCTACGGGCCACCTCGACCGCCCGTTCGACCACATTTCGCAGTTCTCGGATGTTGCCGGGCCAGTGCCACCCTTCGAGCAGCGCAAGCGCCTCGGTGGTGATCCCCTCGATCGCCCGGCTTGGCGTGGCCAGGCGCACGAAGCGGAGGACCATCGGACGGATGTCGGCGCGACGCGCCCGCAACGGCGGCAGGTCGATCTGCGCGGCAGAGAGCGCGTAGAACAGATCCCACCTGAAGCCGCCGGCCACACAGGCGGCCTCCAGATCGTGGGACGTCGTCGCGACGATTCTGGTGTCGACGGCCCCTGCCACAGGCACGGAGCCTACGTCGAGAAACCGGGCCAACCCAGCCTGAGCCGTAGGCGAGAGCGCGCCGACATCTCGCAGTACGAGCGTGCCGCCCGACGCCTCGGCGATCGCGCCAGAGACCGGGGTGCCATCGGGGGCCGCCCCGCCCAAGAGTGCAGCGCCGTCCCCACCCATCTCCGAACACCGCAACGTGACGAGCGGCCCTTTGGTCCCATGGATGAGGCGCGCGATGGTGCCACGCCCGCTGCCGGGTTCGCCAACGACCAGCACCGGCAACCGATGTTCGGAGCAGCGTCGCGTCGCCTCCATCACCGCGACCCCCCGCGGATCCTCAGCGATCGGCTGGTCCATCGGCGAGGTGGCCGTAGGCCCGACCTGTAGCGGCCGTTCGGGCGTGGCGCGTCGGACCGCGCCGATGGCCACTTCGGTAAGCCGGTGAACCCCCTCCCCGGATTGGGGTGCGACGGCGACCCCGATCCGCGCTTCGGGAACGTCTCCCAACGCCGCCAACAAGGCCACGGCAAGCGAATTCGCCTCCGCGACCCCAAGGCCGGGAACATAGGAGAGCAAACGGTGATCCGAGTAGGGGCCCATGAGCGCGCCAACCGGCAAGACCGCCCGGAGCAACCCACCCCAAGTGTGCGTTCGCGAGGCGGTTTCGATGGCCAACAGCGCGCTTGGCCGCCCCGTCACCGGTCGCCCGACGAGGTCGCGCTCGACGCGCGCGACGAACCGGTCGTAGGGCACCACCGCAGGCCGAGGCCCCATCCGCTCCCAAACGATGTTGACGGCCACCGAACCGAGCGCCACTTCGTCGCCTGCGACGACCCCACGAGAGCCCTCGAGGCGTTCACCGTTGACGAAGGTGCCGTTCGTCGAGCCAAGGTCCGTCACCCGCACACCTTCGGGCGTGGCCTCGAACCGCGCGTGGGTTCGGGACAGACGGCTGGAGCGCGCCACGAGGTCCGACGGCGACGACCGTCCGATCACGACGGTTCCAGCGAGTTCGATCGCCTCCAGGCCGTCGCGGTGAAAGACCCAAAGGACAGGCGTCCGCCCCAACGAACCTCCTGAGGTCCCTTACCCGGCGGATCGCCGAGGCGCCCCAGGCGCACTAGCCATCCCCATGGCCGGCACCTGGGACGATCTCGCGGCGGAAATCCACGTCGCCACGGGTCGGAGCCCGGCCGATGTCTGGGAGGCCGCGGCACTTGCGCCGCCACGGCTCGCGGCCGAGGCCCAACGGGCAGTCCACGCGGCGGCGGTGCCACCTCCGGTGCGCCTTGGGGTCCGCCCGACGCACCTCATTCGCTGGGGACCCCGCCTCCGCGCCTTCGCGGCCGTCGACCTCGCCTCGGGCCGTCCCGCTTGGTTGGCGGAGGGCCCGGGGATGTGGGGGAGCCGTCGCGAGGGGCACTTTCGCGCCGAGGTGGGCGACGCCTTCGATGCGCACCCTGAGGTCGCCTGGCCCACCTTTCTCCGCCGTGGCCTGGGTCCCGTCGCTGCGCCCTGCCGGGACGAGTTGTTCGCCCATGGGGCGGTGCCGTCCGGTGGGGGTCGGGTCCCGGCCGGGCAGTTTCTGGCTGCCGTCGCGCGCCACATCGAGGCCGTCGGACCCCTCGCCGAACTGACGGAGACGTGGCGCGAGTCGCCCCCCGCCCACCGTGCGACGGCGAGACGGACGTTGGCGCAAGCCCTTGCCGCCGCGCTGGCCACGGAACGACATGAACTGGCGCGTCGATGGGTTTCGGGACGGATCGGGCGGGACCGGGCCGAGTTGTCCGGGCTCGTCGCGCGTCTGGGACAAGCCGCGCCCTCCCCGGCCGTGCCGGCTGGCGTCAACGCCGCCTGGGTGAAAGGGACGTTGGTGTTCGAAGGCGCGCCGGTCTGGTCGGCGTCGTCTGGCATCGGGGACCCACCAGCGGCGCGGCGCCTGTTGCGGGCCATCGGCGCCCGAAGCGAAGCGTCCGCCCTCACGAGTTGGTTGCGCAGCGCGCTTGCGGTGCGGACGCTTGGTCTGTTGCTCGGGCGCGCAGCCTAGCCGGCTGCTTGCGGACGAAGTCAAGCCTCCGCCCGTCCTCAGGGGATACCCCGCCCCTCGGAGCCGCCCATGGTCCGCAAAGCCGTCATCGTCGCCGCCGGGTACGGAACCCGATTCCTGCCCGTGTCCCGCGTCGTTCCCAAGGAACTGCTGCCCCTTGGGGGTCGCCCGACGCTCGACTGGGTCGTCGAGGAGCTTGCGAACGCCGGCATCGACGACATCCTCGTCATCACCAGCCGCCGCAAGCGCGCCATCGACGATTGGTTCGACCGCGACGTCGAGCTCGAAACCGCCTTGCCAAATCGGCTCGCGGACTTGCGGCCCCGCGCCGTCCGGACGACGCTCATCCGCCAGCCTTCCATGGCCGGGACGGGCCACGCCTTGTTGCTCGCGCGCGGCTTCGCCGGCTCCGATCCGGTCGTCGTGGTCTACCCGGATGACCTGTTCGAGGGCACCAATCCGACGGCCGAACTCGTCGCCGCCCACGCCGCGACCGGTCGCTCGGCACTGCTCGCTCTGGACATGCCACACGAGGACGTCTCTCGGTACGGCGTCATCGACGTCGCCCCGGGCAGTGGCTCCCTGCGCGCGGTTCGCCGGCTCGTCGAAAAGCCGCCCCGGGGCGAAGAGCCGAGCCATCTCGTCTCGCTCGGGCGCTACCTGCTGCTGCCGGCCTTCTTCGACGCGCTCACCGACGGCCTCACGGGCCACACCTCCGGCGAGTACCACCACGTCCCGGCCCTCAACGTGCTCGCGGCTCGCGGCGACGTCGTCTCCGTCGCGACCCAGGCCACGTATTTGGACACCGGGACACCTTCGGGCTGGCTGCGCGCCGCGGTTCGCCACGAAAGCCGGCGCGACCCCGCCTTCGCCGCCTGGTTGCGCGAGGGCGCGCCTTGACCAACCGCCGGTTGGCGGCGGCCCTCGGCGCCATTGGCATCGCCCTCGGCGCCTTTGGGGCGCACGGCCTGCAAGACCTTGTGGCCCCCGAACGCCTCGAGACATGGGAGACCGCGAGCCGGTACCACCTGCTGCACGCCGTCGCGATGTTGGCGCTCCCAGACGACGCGCGGCGCACGCGCCAGCTTTGGCTCGCAGGTGTCACCCTGTTCTCAGGTTCGCTCTACGCACTCGTACTCCTCGACCTGCCGATTCTTGGCGCCGTCACCCCGCTGGGAGGCCTGTCGTTCATCGCAGGTTGGGCATTGTTGGGCTGGCGCGCAACATCTGGCCCGCCAGCGGCGTAGAGGGGACCATGGTGGCGCTCTACGTGGGGACGCTCGGATTTGGTATCGTCGTCGTCGGCGTGACCCTGCTCGGCGGGCACGGCGGCGAGGGCGGCCCCGACGCGACTCACGTCGACCTCGACGGCCACGCGGACTCGAACGCCCTCGAGCACGCGCTGGAGACGGCCGCCGCGCCGCTCGCGTCCGCTGGCCACGCCGCAGAAGCGTCTGCGAGCCTCGGCAGCGATCTGGCCGGCAGCCTTTGGATCTTCCGCTCGCTGCGATTCTGGTCCTTCGGGCTCGCCGCCTTCGGCGCGACCGGCACGGTCCTGAACTGCGCCGGCTCCGACTGGCACGCGCCCATCTCGATCGCCATGGGCCTGTTCGCCGGTGGTTTCGCGGCCATCGCGTTCCGACGCCTCGGCGCCGAGCAGGTCTCAGGCATGACGGATCCGACGGAGTTGGTCGGCCGCGAAGGCCGCGTCCTCGTCGCCGTCCGGCCGGGCCGGCCGGGCAAGGTCGTCGTGACCACCCAAGCCGGCCGCACCGAGCTGCCCGCGACCTCCAGCACACCCTTCGAGGTGGGCGAGGCCGCCACCATTTCTGCCGTACACGGCGGCGTCGCCGCACTTTCGAGGAGGGTCTGATGGACGTAGTCGGTGCCTTGTGCCTCGGCGTTTCCGCAGGTCTCCTGCTGGTCGCCCTGCTGTTCATCGCCAAGCTCTTTCTCTACGTTGGCAGGCCCAACGAGCTGCTGATCTTCACCGGCGGCAAGCACACCCTGTCCGACGGATCCGTGCGCGGCTACCGCGTGCTCCATGGCGGTTTCGCCTTTCGGGTCCCGATGCTCGAAATCGTCGACCGGATGAGCCTCGCGACGATTCCGATCGAACTGCAGGTCACCAACGCCTACAGCCGCGGCGGCATCCCGCTTGGCGTCCACGCCATCGCCAACGTCAAGGTGACAAGCGACCCCACGCAGGCGAGCAACGCCATCGAGCGCTTCCTCGGTCGCGACCCATCGGAAATCAAGCGCGTCGCAAAGGAGACCCTCGAAGGCCACCTCCGCGGCATCATCGCGCGGATGACCCCCGAGGAGGTCAACGAGGACCGGCTGAAATTCGCCGACGAATTGGTGCAGGAAGCCGGCGACGACTTCGAGAAGCTCGGGCTGACGCTGGACACCCTGAAGGTCCAGTCCGTCTCCGACGAGGTCAGCTACCTCGACAGCATCGGGCGCGAACGCCTCGCCAACGTGCTTTCGACGGCCGAAATTGCGGAGTCCAACGCGAAGGCCGACGCCGAAGAAGCGCAGGCGCGGTACCACCGCGAAGGCCAGGTCGCGAACGAAGTCGCAGAGATGGTCATCAAACAGAAGGAAAACGACCTTCGCCGTCAGGTCGCCGAAATGGAAGCGCGCGCGCGCGCCGAAGAAGAACGCGCTCAGCAACAGGCATTGCAGGCGCGGGCCGAGGCTGAACAGCGCCTCCAGGAAATTCGCGCCCGCCTCGAGCAGCTCCGGCTACAGGCCGACCGCGTGTTGCCCGCCGACGCCGCAAGGAAGTCGTCGGAAATGGCCGCTCGCGCCGCCGCCGCCACCATCGCCGCGAACGGTGAGGCCCAGGCCCAGGTCTTGTCCCTCATGACCGATACGTGGCGGACGGCCGGCGCCGACGCCAAGGAGATCTTCCTCCTTCAGCAGATCGAGACCGTGCTTGCGAAGGTCACCCATCGGGTCGGGAACATCGAAATTGGCAAGGTCCACCTCGTGGACGGCGGCGACGGTCGCGCGCTGCCCGCCCACATCGCCTCTCTGCCAGCCACGGTTCACGCCGTGCTGCACGAAATCGCCCGCACCACCGGTGTGGACGTCCCCGCCATTCTCGGCCAGCGCCTGGAGCGTTCGAAATGATCGAGACCATCATCGGCATCATCGGTGTCGTCCTTGTGGTCGGCGTCGGCTCCGTGATCCTCATCGCACAGGCAGCGCGCAATCTGCTCTACATCTGCGAGCCCAACGAGGTCCTCGTCTTCTCGGGTCGCCGCCGCGTCACGCCCGAAGGCGAACGCGGCTACCGCATCGTCAAAGGCGGACGCGCCTGGCGCGTTCCCCTCGTCGAGCGCGTCGACCGCCTCGACCTGACGAATATGATCATCGAAGTGGCCGTCAACGGCGCCTACAGCAAGGGCGGCATTCCGCTCAACGTACAGGGCGTCGCGAACCTCAAGATTGCGGGCCACGAACCCCGGCTCGGCGCCGCCGTGGAGCGCCTGCTCGGAAAGGCGCGCGAGGAGGTCAGCCAAATTGCCAAAGACCTGCTCGAAGGCAACCTCCGCGGCGTGCTCTCGCAGCTGACGCCAGAGGAGGTCAACGAGGACAAGATCGCCTTTGCCGAGAAGCTGCTCGAAGAGGCGGAGCACGACTTGGGCAAGCTCGGGCTCGTTCTCGACACGCTCAAAGTTCAGAACGTCCACGACGATCGCGGCTACCTCGACAGCATCGGCCGCAAGTCCAGCGCCGAGATCATCAAGAAGTCCCGCATCGCCGAGGCGAAGGCCAAAGCGGCGGCCATCGTCCGCGACTCTGAGAACCGCCAACGCGCGCGGCTTCAACAGGTCGAGTCCGAGGGCGAAATCGCCGCGGCCCAGGCCGAGCGGCGCGTCCGCGACGCGATCACCCGCGCCACCGCGATGATGGCCGAAGAAACCGGAAAGGTGAACGCGGAAGTCGCCCGCGCGGAGGCTGCACTTGGCGCCGAGGCCGCGCGCGTCCAGCAAGTCCGCTTGCAACTCGAGGCCGACGTCATCCAGCCCGCCATCGCCGACATGGAAGCGAACATCGCCGCCGCCCGCGGCGCGGCCGCACCCATCCTCGAAAATGGCCGCAACAGCGCGCAGGTCCTCGGCGAGATGATCCGCGTCTGGCAGGCGGCCGGCCCGTCTGCACGCGACGTCTTTCTCTTCCAGAAGTTGCAGCCCATCCTCGACGAGATGGTCGGCACGCTCGACAACCTGCACGTCGAACAGCTGACCCACCTGCCGGCCGGTGACGCCGGCGGCGCGCGCGGCGTCGTCCGCGTCGTCGAAGAGGTCAAGGCCGCGTTCGGGCTCGACCTGCCCCGCGCCGTCGAGTCCGCCACGGGCCTCAAATCGACCTGAGGGCTGCCTGGACGACCTTCACGGCGACACGACCGGGCTCTCCACCGATGAAGCGCGTGGCCTTCGCGCGCTGCTTCGCCGGCGGTGTTCCCGCGACGAGCTCGTCAATCCACTGCTCGCTCGCGCGATGGCCGACCTCGCCCATCGGCTTGGACGGCGCATCGGCGTCCTCGTCGACCGTGCAGGAGAAGTGCGCACTGTGGTCGTTGGCGACGCCCACCGCGTCTTTCTCCCCGATCTTGGGCCCCGGCGCGCCGGTGCTCAACGCTTCCGCGGCGTCCGCCTCGTGCTCGCGGGTCCGCGCGCCGACCTCGTTGGCGAAGATGAGCTGACCGACCTCGCTCTGCTACAACTCGACGCCGTCGTCGCGATTCGCGCGCTGCCGGACGGTTCGCCCGGCGAATTGGAATGGGCGTGGAATCTGCCGCCGGACGAAGGCGCGCCGTGGGCCCGCGAACACCTCCCGGGCATCTGGGCCTGGAAGGGGGACGTCGGCGCCTTCATCCGCGAGCTCGAAGGCCGATTCGCGCGAAGCCCTGCCCTGCGTCGGGTGGACAACGCTGAGCGCGCCATCCTCATCGGGGTGTCCGTCGGCGACGCGAGCGCGACCGCCCGCCGCCTCATCGAGCTTCGCCGCCTGGCCGACACCGCCGGCCTCACGGTCGTCGACGAAGCCGTCCAAGTCCGACGCGCCCTCGACCCGCGAACCTGCATTGGTCAAGGCAAACTCGCCGAGCTCGTGCTCCGCTCCATGCACCTCGGCGTCCACGTGCTCGTCTTCGACCGAGAACTCAGCCCAAGCCAACTCCGCAACGTGGCGACGACGACCGAACTCAAAGTGCTCGACCGGACCCAGCTCATCCTCGACATCTTCGCGCGGCGAGCCACCACACGCGAAGGGCGCAACCAAGTGGAGTTGGCGCAACTCCGCTACCGGATGCCTCGCCTCGCGATCATGCCCACCGCGATGTCGCGCCTCACCGGCGGCATCGGTGGAAGGGGCCCCGGCGAAACGAAGCTCGAGATCAACCGGCGACGCGCCCAGCAGCGCGCCGACCGCCTCGAACGCGAGGGCCGCGAACGGGCCAAGGGCCGCGCCGTCCGACGGGCGAGGCGGACACGGGCGGGCCTGCCCATCGTCAGCCTCGTCGGGTACACGAACGCGGGCAAATCGAGCCTGCTCAACCTGCTGACGCGCTCGGGAACCCTGGTCGAGGACCGCCTGTTCGCGACGCTCGACACGACGACTCGCCGCCTCCGCTTCCCCGAAGACCGCGAGATCCTCGTGACGGACACGATCGGGTTCATCGAGCACTTGCCCGCCACCCTCGTCTCGGCGTTCAAGGGGACGCTCGAGGAGCTCGACGAGTCCGACTTGCTGGTCCACGTACTCGACGCAGCCGACGACGCTGTCGAGGAACACCTGACCGCCGTGACCACCATCCTCGGGGAACTTGGGCTGTCTGCCACCCCGCGCATCACCGTCTGGAACAAGGTCGACCTCGCGCCGCCTGACCGTGTGGCGGAATTGCGCCATCAACATGGGGGCGTCGCGGCGTCGGCCACGACAGGCCGGGGCGCCGCCGACGTTTTGGATGCCGTTGAGCGCGCGCTGTTCCGCAACCGCATGGCGACGGCATGATGTGGCTCTTGGCCGCCTGCAGCCTGCGGAACGCACCCTACGTTGGCGACACCGGCTTCGCCCCGGGCGCAGACCCACCGGCACTGGCGCTGGCGGACCTGCATTGCGACGCCGATGACGCCAGATGGAAGCTCGACGCCACCGCAACCGGCGCGACCGGTGGCGGCACGACCTGGTGGACCGTGGATGGCGTCGTCGTGGAGGAACACGAAGTACCCGCCGTCGCACGTCATCCCGACGGCCATGAGGACTTGTCGCTCTCCCTCGACATCGTCGACGACCCGCTCGCCGCCAAGCCAGATGCGTCCACCTCCTTTCGGTGTTTGTCCGGCGTGGCCACCCGCTTCGGGCTGCGAAACGTCGACGGCGAGTTGGTCGACTGCGTCGATTTCGGCGACCCCGCCATCTGGGAGCTCGTGCCGGAAGCGCCTCCATGCCCCCCGTGAGCCGGCCGTCCCGGGCACCCGCACCCCACGCCCCGAGGCGCAACTGGCGCTAGTGCCGGGCCCGGCTTCGAGCCGGTTCGGGAGCTTCATGTTGGACACCCTCGCCTCTTCGTTCCTCGGTTCTTCGCAAGCGAAGGACCTCCTTGGCCAGCTGACCGCTGGCGGCCTCGGCGCGGACCAGGCCAAGGACGCGCTGTCGGCCACGGTCGAAGGTGCGGCGAGCAGCCTGGGTGCGGGCGGCGTCGCCGGCGCCGTCGGCGGCCTCCTTGGCGGCGGCGGTGGCCTCGGCGGCCTTCTCGGCGGCGGCGCCTCAAGCCTCCTTGGCGGCGGTGCGGCGGGCCTCCTCGGCGGAGCCTTGGGCGGCGGCGGCGCGCCGGCCGGCCTTCCTGCGGCGGTCGTGGACCCCGTGGTCGCCTTTGTCGCCTCCAAGACCGGCCTGAGCGAGGCCATGGCGCGTCAGGCCGTCAACGTGGCGCTCCCGCAGGTCATGCAGTTCGTGAAGTCGAAGATCGGCGGCTGACGGCTACGACCGCCTGGAGGGGTCACGACCGTTTCGGCGTGCCCCCACCGCGGCTCAGTTGCGCGGCTGTCTGGATCGCCACAATCATGCTGTCGGGCCGGGCCAGGCCGGTGCCAACGAGGTCGTCGGCCGTCCCGTGATCGACGCTCGTGCGGACGAAGGGCAGCCCAAGCGTCACGTTCGTCGTTCGGCCGAAGCACAAGGCCTTGAGGGGGGCGAGCCCCTGGTCGTGGTACATCGCGAGCACCACGCGACCAGGGTCGCGCAGGCGGAACGCCGTTTCCGCGGAGACGGGCCCGTCCACGTCGATCCCAAGGGCCCGGGCAGCGACCACGGCAGGCCCGATGACGTCGATCTCCTCGCGGCCAAGCACGCCGCCGTCGCCAGCATGCGGATTCAGACCACACACGGTCCAGAGCGGGCGGCGACCGAATTGGCGGAAGGCAGCGTCTGCGGTCGTCAACGTCCGCAGCAGGCCCGCCCTCGTCAGCGCGCCGGGCACTTGTGCGAGCGGCAGGTGGACCGTCGCGAGCACGACCGTCAGCGGCCCCCCGAGGAAGGCCATGACGGGATGGTCCACGCCCGCCAGCGCGCCGAGGAACTCCGTGTGACCCGGGTACTGAAATCCCCGGGCGGCCAACCGAGCCTTGTGGATGGGACCCGTGACCAAGGCCCGACCCCGACCCTCCTGGATCTCGCGGACGGCAAGCCGGAGCGACGCGACCTCGACCGGCTCGTCGGACGGGGCCGGGGTCCACACACCGACGCCCTGGCGAGGCGCGACCCCTTCGCGGACGGCCTCCCAGCGCAGGCCGACGCGCGCAGCCGCCGACGCGAAGGCATCGCCGTCGCCAACCACGACGGCACGGCGACCCGTCTTCATCAACGCGGCGGCGGCCACCTCTGGCCCGATGCCTCGGGGGTCCCCTGGCGTGACGAACAGAGGCCTCACGGGGCCGTCAACAGGATCCGAACCGCAGCCTGGCGACGCGCCCGTTGTACCCACTCCTCGCGCACGTCCTCCAGCTTGCGCTCGGTCACCTCGCGCCGAAGCGCCGGTTCCGCTTCTTCGTAGCTGAGGATGTCCCCTTCGGTGGATTCGCGGGCGACGATTTGGACGACCGCGAGCATCGACCCGACGTCGATGGGCCCAACGACGGTGCCGACGTCGTGCGAAAATGCGATGCGGTCGAGTTCGCCGACGAGTTGGCCGGGCTCCCAATCGCGACCCGACAACACGTCGGAAATGCCCGCCAAATCGAAGCGCTGGGCGGCCTCCGCCCACGCCAACGTTCCGGCGCGCAGCTGCTCGACGACGGTACCAAGCTCGGCGCGCTGCGCGTCGACTTCCTCGGGCAAAATCGTCATCCCGAGCGCATCCAGGCGCGCCACCGGACGCTTTTCACGCCTCGCCGTGCGCTGGTACAGATCCTTGAGATCGTCTTCTGTGACGCTGACGCGTGGCAACAACACGGCCTGGTCGAAGCGCTGGGACTCGAGCTGCTTACGAATTTGGTCGCGGTATTGCTCCCACGTCGTGCCAGAGCGCTCGATCTCGGCACGGAGCGCGTCGCGGTCTACCATTTGGTATTCGGCCACGACGCGATCGATCGCCTGATCGACGTCCGCCCCACCGATGGTCAGGTCCAAACGTGTGAGTTCCTGGCCGACGAGGGCCCACTCGACGAGCGTGTCGAGCACCTCGGTCTCGGCCTCCCAAATGCAGGTGGCCCCACCTTGGGGGCACCCCGACTCCACGAAGGGCCGCCCAAGCTCGTACAATTCGGACAGGGTGATGACCTCGTCGTTGACGACGGCGGCGACCCGATCGGTCACGCCCTCGGCCGCGAAGGCCAACCCCGCCCAGAGCGCGATCACGGCTCGCCCGGTCCGTGTCCACCGACGTCATCGGACAGACCCGGCACTTCCGGCTCGTCGAGCGGCGCCGCGGGACGGGCATGGACGGGTGCCGCGGCGAGGGCCGCGTCGTCGATCGCGACCGTGGCCGAGTTCCGCAAATTCGCAAGGTAGGACTTCAGCAAATCTTCGTGCCGCTCATTCTTCATCTTTCGGATGACGGGGCCCTTCATCTGTTCGAAGGTGCGCTCGACGCGCTCGCGGTGGCTGACGGCCAGCAGCAGGTTGACGCCGCCGCCCGCGACGAAGGGCTCACTGAGCTCGCCGGGCTTGAGCGCAAACGCCTTGGCGATGACGGCCGCGTCGACGCCGGTCTTGCCTTCGCGGGTGACGTAGCCAAGGTCGCCGCCGCGCCGCTTGTACGCGTCTTCCGAATACTGCAGCGCGAGATCCTTGAACTTCTCGGGGTTCGCAGAGATTTCCTTCCGGTAGCGCTGCGCCTCCGCCAATCGTGCGGCCTCCGGACGTCCTTCGTCGACGGTCAAGAAGATCCGCTTGACCTGCATCTTCTCGGGGACGACGAATTCTTCTTTGTGCTTCTCGAAATACGCGCGCATGTCCGCATCGGGGAAGTCGGTCACCTCCGTTTTGCGGTAGACCTCCTCGCGCAGAACCGTGTTGACGAGCGCCTTGCGAACCTTGGCATCGTGGTACAGGCCGAGCTTGAGCCCCTCCTGGAAGACGAGCTCCTCCTCGATCAGGCTGTCGAGAACTGCGCGCCGTCCGGCGTCGTCCAGGTTCTGCCCCATCGCACGGCGGGCCGCAGCGTCACCAAACGCGCCCACGCCCACGGCACCGTCGTTGACCTTGGCGATCACGGGGCCCGTCTCCAGCGGATTGGCCACATTGAGCGCGGCACCGCCCGCACCGGCGGAACCCTGCGGCGCGCCCCCACAACCCATCAGCGCAAGCGCCATGACCATCGTGCGCACCATGTCTTCCTCCGGCCCCGCCGCTATCGCAGCGATCCGTGCGAACCAAGGGTTAGTGGCGGTCCCGAGGTCCTCATGTTGACGTTCTGGACCGCTGCCCTCGCCTTTTCCCAAGCGACCCTGCCCATGGGGACGCTTGTGGTCGATGCCAAAGTGCCAACCGAATTCACCGTGGACGGGCATCGCGTGGCCGAACTCACGTGGCCTGGCGAAGTCCGCGTTCAGGTGACCTCTGGCGAGCGGAAGATCCGCGCATGGGTGGGCGGCTACGTCCGCGATCTGACGGTCACGATCCCGCCCGACGGCGTCGCCGTCGTCGTCGTCGGCCGGACCGGCCTCAGTGCCGGAGACGTCGCCCCGATCGGCGACGCAGGCCCCGTCGCCGTCGACATTCGCGTCGTCGGTAGCGAGCCGGTCACCCTCCGGCTCGACGACCAGAAGATGACGGTCGACGCTGGTGAAACGCGCACCGTGACCCTCACTCCCGGCCGTCACTCGCTCAGCGTGCGCAACGCGTCGGGGACCGTCGTATGGGCCACCGGCGAGATTCAAGTTGACGGCACCTCGCCCATCGTGCTCCAACTCACCGAGGGTCGCGCGCCCGAGGTCAGCGGGACCGGCGCCTTCTACGCCTCCGGTACCTGATGCCCGTCGCGCCGGCCGCGCCCCGCAGCCTTCGCCTCCGCATCGTCGCCGCCTTTCTCGTCGCGCAGGTGGCGAGCCAGCTCGCGCTCGGCTTCCTCCTCGTCCAGTGGCGCGACGTCGCGCGCATGCAGGCCCTCGTCACGAATGCCTGGCTGCCCCTGGCCCAGGACGTCGACGCGATGAGCCTGTTTCAGCAGCGCCTCGCCGCCGACGTCGACCGCCTTTTGCGAGGCGAAGCCCGACCCGGCGCGGTTCCAGCGACCAGAGTCTACGGCGAGGCGCTCAGCGAAGCCGTTGGGGTCGCCCGCATCCATGCGGAGGCCGTCCGCGCTCTCGCGTTGGACGCCGAAGACCGCGCGCTCGCGAACAAGGCGACGGCCCAGCTCGACCGCCTCGCGGACCTCAACGATGCCGTGGTGGAGGCCGGAACGAGGAGCAGCGCGGCGGCCGACGCAGGGGGCCTGACCGAACCGTCTACCACGGCGTTGCGGGCCGACATTGCGCGCATGTCGGACGAGGTCGCCAAGTTGCGCGAGCTCGCCCACGGCCGAGTCGCCGACCTTGGCGCCGCCACCGAAGCGCGACGTACGCGCGCCACCGCGCTCGCTTTCGGCGGCTCCGCGCTCGCCACCCTCGTCTCGCTTGCGATGGTTGGCGCCGTGCTCTATGCGCTGCGGCCAATCCGAACGCTGACCGACGAAGTCGACCGCGTCACCCGAGGCGAGTGGGACCGGCAGGTCGACGTGCGCGGCTCCGACGAAATCGCCGCCCTCTCCGCCGCCTTCAACGCGATGGTGCGAACGCTCCAGGCCCGCGACCGAACGCTGGTGGAACGCGCCGATGAACTCAATCGGCTCAGCCGCTACCTCGCGAGCGTCCTCGATGGCCTCGACGAGGGCCTCCTCGTCGAAGAGGGCGGCCACCTGACGCTCGTGAACCCTGAGGCGAGCCGCGTCTGGCAGGTCACCGTCGGCGACCAGCTGCCCGAAGCCCTCCGGCACACGGGCACGATCCCACGCAGCGGGCGGACCCACGCCGTGCGCTCCGCACCCTTTGGCGAAGCGGGCCGTCTCGTCGTCACGCTCGATGTCACCGACGCACGGGCGTCCGAGGAGCGGCTGGCCCGTTCCGAACGCCTCGCCCTCGTGGGCCAGATGCTCGCCCAGGTCACCCACGAAATCCGCAACCCCCTCAACGCGCTTTCGCTCAACGCCGAGCTGCTTTCCGACGAGCTCACCGCCCTCGATCCCGAACGGAAGACGGAAGCCTGGGACCTCCTCGCCATCGTGTCGGGCGAGATCGAGCGCCTCACCCGCGTCACCGCCCACTACCTGCAGCTTGCCCGACGCCCACCTGCGACGCCCGGTCCCGAGGACCTTGGCGCCATGTTGCGGGAAGTCTCGCGCTTGATGGCGCCAGAACTCGAGCGCCGTGGCGTGGCGCTCGACACGGAGATTGGAGACGTTCCGCCCCAACATGTCGACGGCGCCCAACTGAGGCAGGCCGTCCTCAACGTCGTCCGCAACGCGGTGGACGCCGGTGCCCAACACCTCACCCTGCGCGTCGTGGGCGACGCCGACGGCGTCCAAGTCCTCGCGGAGGACGATGGCGCCGGCATGAGTCAGGAAGACATGGACCGCGCCGGCGAACCCTTCTTCACGACCAGGGCCGGCGGCACCGGGCTCGGGCTCGCCATCACGCGCCAAATCCTCGACGACCACGAAGGGCGCCTCGAATTGGCGGCCCGCGACGGCGGTGGCACCGTGGTCACGCTGCACCTGCCGTCACGCCCCGCAGCCGGCGATAAGGGTGCCGCGTGAAGGCCTTCGTCCTGGTCGTCGACGACGACGACGCCAACCGCGTCACGTTGGAGCGCATCCTTTCGCGAGAGGGCCTGGATGTCGTGCACGCGGCGTCGGGGCGCGCGGCGATGGAACTCCTGCGCGAACATCGCGTCGACCTCGTGCTCACCGATCTGAAGATGCCTGGGATGACGGGCATCGACCTGCTCAAGGCGGCCCGCGTCGTCGACCCCGACATGGAGGTCGTCGTGATGACGGCCTATGGCACCGTCGAAACGGCCGTCGAAGCCATGAAAGAGGGAGCCTACGACTTCGTCTCCAAGCCCCTCAAGCGCGTCGAGTTGATCGCCGCCGTCCGCAAGGCGTTGGAAAAGCGGGCCCTCCGCGTGGAGAACCGGCGGCTGCGGGAACGTTTGGCCGAAGTCGGCTCGACGGAGTGGGTGGGGACCAGCGACGCCACCCGGCGCCTGCTCGACGAAGTCGAAGTCGTCGCCCCGTCCGACGCGACCGTCCTGCTCACCGGCGAGTCGGGCACGGGCAAAGGCCACCTTGCGCGGATGTTGCACCGCCAGAGCCGGCGCCGCGAAGGCCGCCTCGTCACGGTGAATTGCGCCGCCATCCCCGAATCGCTTCTGGAATCGGAGCTCTTCGGCTACGAAAAGGGCGCTTTCACGGGCGCCGCGGGCCGCAAAGAGGGCCGATTCGACCTCGCTCGCGCTGGCACCTTGTTCTTGGACGAAATCTGCGAAACGACGCCCGCCCTGCAGGTCCGGCTCCTGCGCGTCCTGCAGGATGGAGAGTACGAACGCGTGGGGGGCACGGACACGATTCACGCGGACGTCCGCGTCGTGGCCGCGACGAACCGGGACATCGAAGCGGAGGTCGCTGCGGGACGTTTCCGCGAGGACCTTTACTACCGCCTCAACGTGATCCGAATCACGGTGCCGCCGCTGCGGGAACGGCCCGAAGACATCCCTCTCCTCGCCCAGCATTTTCTGGCGCGCGTCGCCGCCAAAAACGACCGGCCTGCGCGCGGCATGACGAGCGGGGCCATCGAGGCCCTGGTCGCCTGGCGCTGGCCAGGCAATGTCCGCGAATTGGAGAACGCCATCGAACGCGCCGTCGTCCTCGGCCGCGACGATCGGCTCGGCGTGGACGACCTGCCGCCCGCACTCCGTGCCGGCCGCGCGGAGGCCCGCAAGGCCATCGCATTTTCGGTTGGCACGCCCCTCAAAGTCGTCGAGCGGCGCCTCATCGAAGAGACGCTGCGCGCGACGGGCGGGGACAAGAACCTCGCCGCCAACCTGCTCGGGATCACTGCCCGCACGATTTACCGCCGCGAAGCCGAGTGGTCGGAGGAAGATCCCCCATGAATGGAGCGTCCATGTCGATTGTTGTGTTGGCCCTAGGCTGCGGGCCCCAGTTCGGAACCGGGCCCTCCAACACGGAAACCGACAATCCCGAACCGCCCCCCACGGGCACGCCCACCGACACCACAGTCGACGGCTGCGACATCGACGGCGTCTCCGACCTCCGCATCGAGTTCGACGGTTTCGACCCGCTCGACGACTGGATCGTCTCGCCGGAAGTCGACGTCTTCGATCCGACGGGTGCGCTGTACGGCCACACCGACGGCAGCTTCGGCTTCATCGCAGTCGACGTCGGCTACTGGCGCGTCCAAGCGCGCCGCGGCGTCATCGAACCCGACACCAACATCCGGGCCTCGGAGAGCTGGGTGCCCAACACGGCGCCGGTGGTCGAGGTTTGCCTGTCGTCGGTCGCCGACGGGGACGTCCCCTTCAACTACATCCTGTCCCCGATGAGCCACCACCTGTGGCTGCTCGGCGAAGGCGGCGCCTGGGGCGTCGACCCCAATGACCTTGCCGGCGGCAACTTCTACACGACGGCCGCATTCGACCTCGGGGCCGACGGCGACCCCGTGACCGCCACGGTTGACGCCTTCGGCATCGGCTGGGCCGTCACCTCCTCGGGAGCGCTGCTTGGGTACGTCGGCGCCGGATTCGGCGAATCCTCCGTCGCGACCTGGCGCGTCCGGGAGTCCGGAACGACGGATGTCGCGGGCAGCCGCGACGGGACGCTCTGGTTCGCCTCCGCCGAGGGCGTCGTCGCCTACGACCCCGCCGCCATCCGCGAGCTCGTGCTCGGTGCAGACCCCGGAGTTGGCGTGGTCGTGAGCGCGACAGCGACGGCCGTGGCCGCGTCGACGACCGGCGTGTGGGTGCTCGACGGCAGCACGGTCCAACACCACACGATGGGGGCCGATGGGACGCCGGTGCCGGGGCCAGCGCTCACCTACGCGTCCTCGCCGACCGACCTCGCCGTCGATCCGGCCAACGGTGACGTCTGGACGCGGGACCCCGACGGCACGTTGTCGCGGGTGCGGTCGGACGACGCGTTCGCCGGCGACGCGAGCGCCGACACCTGGACCACGAGTCCAACGGCCGTTGGGCTCACCGTCGACTGGGACGGCTCGGCCTGGTGGATCGACGGCAACGAGGTCTGGCGGACGGACAGCACGACCACCGTGTCCGCAGGTACACCCCTTTCGATCGGCGCGCTGAGCGGCCTCACGATGGACCCCTGAGGCGGTCGCGGCCTACCAGCCGTCCTTCTTGTTCATCTCGGCCACGACATTGTCGTCGAGCACGACTTCCATCGTGTACTTGCCTACGGCTCCGTAGGTTTCTTTGCTGCCCGGCGCCCACACCATGACCGACCCGTCGCCCGCCACTTCGAACCGGTAGACGAGGCCTTCGCTGCGGCCCGCATTGCGCCCCGTCAGGCGCTTCTTCTGGTGCGGGGGCCCCCACGCCATGTAGACGCGGTCGCCCGTCCAGCCCGTCCGAACTTCGCCTGCGATGATCGCAGCGCGCAACTCGGCGTCGTAGCTGTAAAAGCGATCCCATAGACCAGCATCCTTGAGGGCCTGATCCCGCTCGGCGACGGTCTTGAGCTTGTACCAACCCTTGATCTGCTTCGGCTCCATCCAGACCTCAAGGGCATGGATGTGGTCCTGCTCAGCCTCCGTGAGGTCTTCGCGTTTCGCGGCACACATCATCAGGCCCGCGACGAGCATCGAAGCCACCATGGGATTCCTCCACGCCGCCAACACCCGACGGCAAGCGGCCCGTCCCTAATGTGTCTGGCCCGCCTTCAGCGCACGACCTCGATCAGCGCGCCCTGGGGCACCCAACCCCGCCGGTTCTCGCCATCGAGGACCAGCCGCCACGCCCCCTCTTCGGCTACCACACCCACCTCGGAGCCGAGGGCCAAGTCGTGCGACCGCGTCGCCGACGCCTCCGGCGCGTCGCGCACCGCGGTCGCGACCTGAATGACAGCGACGGGGGCGTCGCGCATCGTCGCGTGCGCCGAGCCCGCTACGGCGGCGCCGGCGCCGCCAAGACCCCAAAGGAGCCAAGCCCCGAGCGTGGGCCGCGTCCACAAGCTGCGCGCTGCGAGACCCATCGTCAGCGCCGCCACCACCGCAGCCTCAAAGGGTGTCAGAAACCAGCACAACGCCGGGGGCTGCACCGGCGGTGGTGCGCCGTCCAACATCGAACGCGCCACCGCCAACGCCTCAGCGACGTCGCCGTCGCGCGGCCGCAACTCGCTGGCCCTCCGCAGCGACGCCACCGCACTCGGCAGATCGCCGACACGGCCCCGGGCCAGCCCCAGGTCGTACCAGCCGATTCCCGAAAGCTGTCCAAGCTCGGCGGCGGGCGTCAGCAGTGTCAGCGTCATCGCCGGATCGGTGCGCACGGCCTCCGCGGCGTCGTCAAGCGTTCCAGCGCGTGCGGCGGCTGCAGCCAAGGATGTCACGGCCCCTCCAGCCAGCCGACGGCGTCGCGCACGGCCGCCTCCGGATCGCCGTCCAAGCCCGCGACGCGAACGCGATCCAGCAGCTCGCCAGCTCGCCCGACAAGGCTGCGCCCAGGCTCCGCGAGCGTAGCGATCGCGGTGTCCCGATCGAGGGTTCCAGGGACGCGACGGGCCAAGGCGAGCCGTAGAATGCGGTCCAGCGCCTCGATCCGGCTCGCGGGCTCCATTGGCAACGACGCGAAGAGCTGGCTCGCACGCGTGAGGACAGGGTCAGAGCGGACCGGACGACGCCGCCAAAGACCTGCGAGTGAACGCACGGCCGCCAGCGCGCCAGGAATCGCGGATCCCAAGAGGAGCGCTGGCACCGCCCGGTCGAACGAGAGGGTCGTCATCGTCCCCCAGGCCGATGCCGGCGGCCACGGGTCAACCACCTCGTCCTTCTGGATCCGTGGCGCCGTCGCGAACGACTCCATCTCGGCCGCGACGGCCACCCCTTCGACCTGCAGCGCCGGAAGGGGCAAATCGAGGGTCACGTAGTCCCCGGCTTTGGGGGAGTACACGACCAACGCGCCATCCGGCAGGTCGAGGACCCCCGGCGCGGTCGGAACGATGGCCAGACGAAGCGTCGCGCGGCCTTCCCAGCCCCCCTCCACGTAGGCGCCGCCCGTCTGGACCTCGCCTGGGTAGACCCGCCAACTGGGCCCGTCGGCCAACGCCGGCGGCTTGACGCTGTCGACGAGCCCGTTGCCAAGCAGGTCGACAATCCACGTGACCGAATCGCCCACCGCGACCTCGGTGCGGTCGACCCGGCTGCGCACGACGAAGTCGCCAACGAGGCCAGAAAATCCCTCAGGCTGCGGCGACGGTAGCGGCACCACGACGAGTTCAGCGGCCGTTGTCGGCAGGGCCTGACGACGGGTGGCTCCAAAGCCGAAGAAGTCGAGGCGGCCCGTGCGCACGGCGAGTTCGGCCAACGCGGGCCCCACCGACAACGTTCCAACTCCGGTGGGCACCACGGGGACGATCGCCTCGCGCACACCGATGCGGCCCGACGGGTCCTGAATCGCGCTGCGCTCCTCGCGCGTCTCCGCGCCCTGAGGCAAACGCAGGCCGTTGAGCGCGGGCAGTCGCCACCGCACCTCGGGCTCGGCACCGCGCGCTTCGAGGCGAGCCCGGTAGATGGTGACCTGGCCTTCGACGATCTGGGAAGGCTCGAAGCGCGCCTCCACGCGCAGCGGGTCGCTTCCCCGCTCAAGGCGAGGCGTGACGAGCACCGGACTGGCGCCCGTCTCCACGGCCGAGCCGCCAACGGCGACGCTGAAGGGGCCAACGGTATGACTACCAGCCTCCAACGCCGTCAACTCGTATTCGAAAGTCCGAATCTCCGTGAAGCCGCCGGGCCCGGACCGGAAGGAGCTGCCCCCGGAGACAAACCGCACCGAAAGGCCTTCGGGCACGTGGACGGGCGGAGCCGTCTGGGGTCGGCCGTCGATCACGTGGATCCGCATCGCGGTGGATTGGCCCACCTCGAGGCGCGCGACGTCGAGCTGCAACCGAGCCTCGACGGCGTGGGCGAAGACGCCGAGCCACGCGATCACCATGGCTTGTCCCCGGGGCGGCCGGACACGGTCAGCGGCGGATGGCCTTCGTCGACCGCGTCCAACAGGGCCTCGGCTTGTGCCGCCGTCATCCCCTCCTCGCTCGGTTCCGGCGTCCCCCCTTGGGTCGCACCGGCCTCCGAAGGCGGCGGTTCCCCTTCGCCCTCCTCGCCAGCGCCCTCGTGGGGCTCACCCGCGTCGGGCGGCGGCTCTCCCCCCTCCGACGGGGGCGGCGGTTCCCCGCCCTCGGACGGCGGCGGCGGCGGCGACTCTTGTTCGCCGGATTCCGGAGGAGGAGGAGGAGGAGGCGCGGCCGCCCGACGCGCGGCGAGTTCCTCCTCTACGCGTGACACGTGATCTGCAGCCGTTCCGCCGGCGCCAAGGCGGTCCGCGGCCCGATACCGGTCCACCGCCTCTTCGAGGCGCCCCGACAGCCAATAGGCGTGACCCGCGTTGAACAGCGCTTCGGGGCCAGCCCCCTCACGGAAGGCCCAGTCGAAGGCGCGCGCGGCGCCGTCGTAATCGCCGGCCTTGTACCGAGCGGCCCCCAACTTCTGAAGCAACGTCGGGTCGTCGGGGCGGGTGAGGACCTCCCGCGCGTAGGCGGCCGCAGCTCCGGCGTCGTCGCCCGCACCCGCCAACCGATCCCCGTCGGAGGCACGGGCTGCGCGGGCCATCGTGAGGACCAGGATCGCCACGGAAAGGACGCCGGCGTTCGCCAGTGAACCCAAATTGAACGGCCACCCAAAGCGCACGTCGCCCTCGCGCATCACCACACCCGGCCCCTCCTACGCACCCGGACCAGCGTCGTCACCCCACGGGGCTGCGGAGCCGCAGGCGTCGGCCAAATTCAAGGTTGCGGCCGCCCGCTACCGCGCCGCCTACGCGCGGGCCGCCGCGACGGGCGCCTCAGAAGCCTGGGAGGTCGGAGCCCGAAACGATGGAGATCAGGCCGATGGTCGTGTCGGGAAAGGCCTGCTCGTAGGGAAGGTGCTCCGACGGAAGGACCGAGTTGCGCGTCAGGACGACATCGCCCGTACCGTCGTGATCGAAGTCCCCCGCCCGATGGGCCCAGATATTATCCGTCGGCAGGTCCCCCATGGCGTAGCCAGTCAACTCGTAAAACGGCATCGACATGGCATCGAGGGTACCAGTGACGGGCCCGAGCAGGATCCCCCACCGGAGGTCGCCGTAGGAATCCTCCCGCAACACGACGAAGTCGCCAAAGCCGTCCCCATCGAGGTCCCCAAGTCCCTCGGTGGACTGACTGGTCACGCCGCGCACGCGACCACACGGCGCCACGCCGAGCGGACCGATCGGGCCCAGAGCAACGGAAAAGCCAGCGTCTTCGAGCGGAACAATCGGTTGCCCGACCAATACGTCTTCATGCCCGTCTCCGTCTACATCCCCGGCTACCAAGGCGTCGGAGGCATAGCTTCCCAGACCGAGGTCATCGGACGGATCGGCCCACGCGTTTTATCCCACGTCCTGCGAGGCCACATAGCCTACGAGCGGTCCCGGCGTGATCCATGGTTGATCCCAGACAACCAACTCTTCGCGAGGCGCGTCCCAAACCTCCGCGTCAACAAGAAACACCAAGTCCAGCACGCCGTCGGCATTCAAGTCCGCAAACGGATCGCTCCCATCCGTTTCGACCGAATAATGGACCCCAGGACACACATATTCGAAGGTCAACAGCTCCCTGGCCTCCTGGCCTGCGCCGGGAAAGGCGAACCCAAGGTACTCGGCAGGGGAGGCAACGTTGGTGTGTTTCAAGAGAAGCCAATCCTGCAGTCCATCGGCATCCAGGTCTGCCAGTACGCCGTTGTCGGCCCCATCATGGCCCTGAAGCGTCCCGGCGACGGCCTCGGCACATACCCATCCGGATACAGGACCCGGGATGAGGGTGAAAACGTCCGTCTCCGCGGACTGCAACAACAGGTCGTCGACGCCGTTCCCATCGACGTCACCGACACCGCCATATCCCTCAAAGAAACCGAAATTCGTCACCCCGTCATGGGCGGACGTCTGGGGAAGAACACCGGGTTTGAGCGGGCCATAGTGTATTCGCTGAGGGCCCTCTTCATTGATCACGATGTCCAGTTCGCCATCTCCGTTGAGGTCGCCCCACTCCAAATACGTTAGCTGGGGGGTCGTGAAAACGCTGCCACCAAGGTCGTTGAAGATCGTATGACTTGCTCCATAAGGGACGTTGAAGTCCATCGTCCAACCGGAGTTGCTCACCGTTGGCGGACACGCAGGAGGCTCGAAGGCCGTCCCGGTGTCCTCGCTGGTCCCGTCGGCGGACGTCATCCAAGGATCGGGCACCCGGCCCGTCTCGGCGTCCGTCACGCACGCGAGCAGAAAGCCGCCGACCATCACTGGCCAGCCCAGAATTCGAACGCACCGGCGTCCGGCGCGCCGTTGCGGAGCGCGCTGTCGAGATCGCGGTTGGCCGGAGACGCCGGGCAAATACTGCTGGCCGGACTCGTTGGATAAACGTACACCCCGACGCCGTTGCTCGCAGCAACGTTTTCCTCGAAGTGCAGCGGCCCCGTCATCGTGACGAGCCCCGCATCGCCATGAATGCCGCGGCCAACCACCGCGTCGAGCGCATCAATCGGAGCGGGATTCGGACCGGCATCACCCCTCCACCGCCACCGACCCAGGCGAAGTTGTCCCTGCGCTAACATCCGACGTCACTGCCAAGGCGCCCCAAGGCCCGCCATCGCCGACCCCGAAAGGACCGAACTCTTGGACACGTTCAGTGTCGCGCTTCTGTCAAGTGGGCCCCACCGCCGTCTCCGTCGACTGGGCCCGCTGGCGTTCCAGCTGCAACGCGCCGCCACAAACTCATGTCGAATTGCAGCTATCGGGTGCTCCCGACCACCGCCGAGCCGCGTCCGCCCGCGCGAGCCCTGACGCCGTCGCCCCACACCGACGCCAACCACAGGAGAAACAGCCCCAAACCGAGCGGAAGCTGGAAGGCCGACCGCCACACCTCGCGCTCGGTCACCTCGCGTTCGACGGCCTCCACCGCGCCGCGAAGCTCCCCGTATAGGCGCTCCACGTCGTCAGCCCCGGGTACGCTTGCGACGTACGCTCCCCCGGTGGCCCGGGCGAGGTCCCGCAGGAGGTCGGGGTTGGGCGTCGTTTGGACGACCTGGCCGCCCGCGTCCCGCAACGGCCCTCGCGCGTCCGGAATCTCGCTCGTCCCTTCGCCGACGAGTAGTGAAAATATCGGGATTTCGAGCGCAGCCGCCTCCTCGGCCGCCGCCAAAGCCAACTCGGGTTCGTGGTCTTCGCCGTCGGACAACAGGACGATGGCCTTGCCCGTGGGCGTCGGAGAGCGCGTGAGCAGCTTGATGGCTGCACGAAGGCCGTCGGCCATCGACGAACCCTGGGCGCCGAAGGTAGACGTGTCGACCTCGTCGATGACTCGCTCGACCATGAGAGTGTCCAGCGTCAGCGGGACGTGGGGGAAGGCGCCGCCCGCAAAGACGACGAGTCCGACGCGGTCGCCTTGGAGCACCGCGAACAGGTCGGCGAGTTCACGCTTGGCGCGCTGAAGGCGCGACGGCGACACGTCGGTCGCGTCCATCGAGCGCGACAAATCGAGGACGACGACGAGGTCGGAGCCCGTGGCACGCAGCGTTTGCATCTCCCGCCCGAAGCGAGGCTCTGCGGCGGCCACAACCAACAGCGCGAGGCCGGCGGCCATCATCCCATCCCGCTGACGGCGGCGCCGCGCGACCGCATCGGGCAGGCGTCCCCATTCCCCGAGCGCCGCGACGAGGCCCGCCGCACCGCGCGCCGCCGACCACCGGGTCAGCCAGGCGGCCGCGAACACGGCGAGGCCGAGCATCAGGGCCCAGGGCGTCGCGAAGTTCACGGCAACCTCCGGAGCCAGGTGGACGACAACAGGACGCCGAGGAACCACGCCACCAAGCCGGGAAGGAGGAACCAGCGGAACAGCTCTTGTTGGTCCACGAGCCGCCGCACTTTCGCGGGCGTCGGCTCCAGTTCGCTGATCGTCTCGTAGATTTGGCGCAGTGCGGCTGTGTCGTCGGCGCGAAAGAACCGCCCGCCCGTTCGATCGGCGATGGCGGTCAGCATCTCCACGTCGACGCCGTCGGCGCGCAGGAGTCCGAACAGGCCCGACGGGCGCCCGCCGACGCCCACCGTGTAGACCTTGATGCCAAGCGCGCCCGCGGCGTCGGCGGCGACCAGCGGGTCGATGTTGCCGGCCGTGTTTTCCCCGTCGGTGAGCAGGACGACGACTCTGGCGGGGGCCTCGAGTTCCTTCATCCGCTTCGCCGCGACGGCCAGACCGCTGCCGATGGCCGTACCCCGACCCCCGGCGACACCGATGGTGAGGTCCCCCAACGAGTCGACCAACGTGTCGTGGTCGAGGGTCAGCGGGACGAACGTGAACGCCTCTTGGCCGAAGGCGACGATGCCGATCCGGTCCAAGGACCGGTCGTTGACGAACTGCGTGATGACCGCCTTGGCGGCGTCCAACCGCGTGGTCGGAGTCAGGCCGGTCATGAAATCGGCCTCCTCCATCGATCCGCTCGTGTCCAGCACGAGCAGGATGTCGAGGCCGGGGCTCTCTTGGACGACGTCGGTCCGAACGAGTTGAGGACGGGCCAACGCCGCCACGAAGAGAGTGAGCGACGCCATTTGGAGCAGCGGCGGGATGAAGCGGGCCGCAATGCCGCGGACGGTGGGCCGCGTCGTCACTTGATCGAGGGCCGGAATCACGAGGCGGTACCGGCCCGTCCAGCGTTCCGCCAAAGGAACCGCGGCGACAGCGAGCAGCAGCACCGCCGCCCAGGGGGTCGCCCATTCAAAACCGGCGATCAACTGCGTCCTCGCGGACGCGTGGCGGCGAGGTAGTCGCGCAGGTCGGCGTCCAAAGAACGGAAGAGCTCCTCCGTCGCGCGAGCATCCGCGTACTTCACGCGGTCGGTCGCGCGCAGCAGGCGGCGCGCGCGCGGCACGTTCCCCTCCGGCAGCTGGCTCAGGGTGGCGAGGTGCTCAAGCGTCTGCGTCGTTGTCCACGACGCCGCCGGAAAGCCCTGAGCGGCCTCCAAGTAGGTCCGGAAGAGCCGCGACAAGGCCATGGCCAGCGCATTGGGGTCGAGGCGGTCGTCGGCCCGCAGCGCGGCCCACGCCCGAAGGGCGACGACGTCGGGAGACTCGTCGGCCAGGTCGACGACGAGGGCGGGCGGGGGACGCATCGCCCATCGCGCCCCGGCAGCAACGAGGCCTACGGCCGCGATGAGCAGCCCAACCAGCCAGGGCCAAACGGTTCCTTCCAGCCACGGTTCCGCAAGGTCATCCGGAGGACGGGGACGGGGCGGCTCGACGTTCAGGTCGATCCAGAGGGGCTCGGACGGGGCGGCGCCGGCGGTGACGAGCGCAGGCACCTCGACCATGCCGGGTTCTCCCTCGAAACGGTAGCGCTGGCGCGAAACTTGCCAGTCGCCGACGGCCTCCACCTCGACGTCGGACAGTGGCGTGAGCGTCAGACCCGGCACGACCGGTGTGGGCACCGGCCCCACAGCTCCGGGCGGACCTTCGACGGAAACGACGAGGACGCCATTCTGGACTGGCCCCTCGAGGGCCACCCGCACGGTGCCTTCCGCAGCGAGCGCCATCGCCGCGAGCAGCAACATCACGCGCGCACCTGCTCGCGGAACCAGCGCTGCAACACCGCGATGGCGTCGTCGGTGGTCGACAGCGCCACGGCGCGCGCTCCCGTCCGCCGGATGCGTTCCAGCCGCGCCTTGACCGAACGACGCGCCGACCAGGCCGCGGTGTCCACGAGCATCTGGGCGCCGGTTTCAGGGTCCAACACGTCGACGAGGCCCAGCCGCGGCGCGTCATCGAGCGGGTCGTGGACGAGAATGGCGTGGACCGTGTGCCGCCGGGCGAGGTTGGTAAGGTCCCGGTCCCACGGCGCGTCGTCGAAGAAGTCGCTGACGACGGCGACGACGGCACGACGACGTTGGCGCTTCGCCACCGCCGCGAAGGCCGAGGCCAGGTCCGTCCGCCGCCCCTGCGTCGCCGCCGCGTAGGTGGCCTGCAGGACCGCCCAGCCATGGCTCCGGGACGCACCCGGCGGCAGGTAGGTCTCCTCCCGGTCTGTCCACGTCAGCAGGCCAAGTCGATCGCGGTTGCGCAGCGCCGCAAAGGCCAGGCTGCCAGCAATGCGAGCGATCTGAAGCCGACGATCCGTGCGGCCGTCGCGCCCGCCCGAACCGGGGACCGTGCTCGCGCTGACGTCGACGACGAGCTGCACGGTGACCTGCCGCTCCTCGCGGTACACCTTGATGTGAGGCTCGTTGGCCCGTGCCGTCACGTTCCAGTCGATGTGCCGGACATCGTCACCCGCGACGTAGGGACGGACCTGGTCGAACTCCATGCCCTGGCCGCGCATGGCGCTGCGCCAATCGCCGGAAAAGGCGCTGTCGACGCGGCGGCCCGCCACAATGTGCAGGCGCCGCAGGTCGCGGAGTTCTTCCGGCGTCCACATCAGGGCATGTCGACGAGGTCAAGGAGCCGGGCGGCGATGCGCTCGGCGTCCATGCCGTCGGCCTCGGCCTCGTAGGACGGAAGGATGCGGTGACGGAACACGTCGGGAGCGACGGCCTTGACGTCCTCGGGCAGGGCGTAGCCGCGGCCATCCAGGAAGGCGGTCGCGCGCGCCGCTGCAGCCAACGCGATGCTTGCGCGTGGGCTCGCGCCCACCGCGACGGCCTTCGCCAACTCCGGCGCGACCGTGCCCGGGTCTCGCGTCGCCCGAACAAGCGCGACGACGTAGCGCATGAGGCTGTCCGAAACGCGGATGGAGCGACAGACGGCGACGGCCTTCGCGATCGTGTCGGCGTCCATGACGACGTCGAGGTCGGGGCGCGGCTCTGCGGACCGCACAGCGATGTTCAGCTCGTCTTCGGCCGTGGGGTACCCCACGCGGACTTTGAGCAGGAACCGGTCGAGTTGCGCTGCGGGCCGCGGGTAGGGGCCCTCCTGCTCGATGGGATCCGGCGTGGCCAGGACCAGGAACGGCCGAGCGAGCGCGTGGGTCGTCTCCCCGATCGTCACCTGGCGCTCTTGCATCGCCTCCAGCAGCGCGGACTGCACTTTGGGCGGCGCGCGGTTGATTTCGTCGGCCAACAGAATCTGGGTGAAGACCGGCCCCTTGCGGGTGACGAAGTCGCCGGTTCCGGGCCGGTAGATCTGCGTTCCAATGAGGTCGGCGGGCAGCAGGTCGGGCGTGAACTGGACGCGCCCTCCGGCGAGGCCGAGGCAACGCGAAAGCGCCATGACGGCCGTCGTCTTGGCGAGGCCCGGCACCCCTTCGATGAGGATGTGGGAATCGCACAACAGACCGATCAGAAGGCGGTCGACGAGCGCACGCTGGCCCACGAGCACCCGTCCCACTTCGGTCCGGACCCGCGCAAAGGCCGGCGCCAGCTCCGCGACCCGCGCCTCGATCGCCTCGACCTCCATCGAACCTCCCGTCACATCAGTTTGTCGAACAGACCCGCCCAGAAGCCCTTTTCACTGACGTCTTCCTTCTTGAGGACCGCCAGTTGGCGAATCAACGCCTCTTCTTCGTCGCCCAACTTCGTGGGAACGCCAACGACGAGACGCACCAGCGCATTGCCCCGCCGGCCGCGCTGCCGGACGTCGTCGATGCCCTTGCCCGTCAGGGTGACGATGTGGCCCGACGGCGTGCCCGGACGGACCGAAATCGTCTCGTCGCCGTGCACCGTAGGCGCCACGACGGACCCCCCGAGGCACATCACCGGGTAGGGCACGTCGACGGTGGCGTAGACGTCGGATCCGTCGCGCTTGAACACGGCGTGTTCTTCGACGTCCAGCGTCAGGTACAGATCGCCGGCCGGCGCGTTGGGCTCACCGGCGTCGCCTTTGCCATTGAGGCGGATCTGCAGCCCGCTGTAGGAACCCGCCGGAATGCGGACCTCCACTTCGGCCGAGCTGCGAACGCGACCTGCTCCGCGGCAGTGGGTGCAGCGGTCTTCGTTGGAGACCTGACGGCCAGCCCCACGGCACGTCGGGCACACCGTGCGCATACGGAGAAAGCCCTGCGCGGTGATGACCTGGCCCTGCCCGGCACAGGTTCCACAGGTAGACGGCTTGGCCCCCGGCTTGAGCCCCGTCGAGCGACAGGGCTCACACGGGGCCTGGCGCGGAACCGTCAGCGTGCGCGTGACGCCGTGGGCGGCCTCCATAAACGTGAGTTGGATGGGGACCTCGAGGTCCGACCCTCGGCCCCGTCCCCGACCGCCCCCGAACGCCTCGGCAAACCCCCCGCCGAACAAGTCCGAAAAGGCGGAAAAGATGTCGGACATGTCGGTGAAGTTGGGGTCGAAGCCGCGCCCCTTCAGCCCTTCATGCCCGTACTGGTCGTAGACGCGACGTTTGTCGTCGTTCGACAACACGTCGTAGGCTTCCGACGCCTCTTTGAAAAGCGCCTCGGCCGCCGGATTCCCCTGGTTCAAGTCGGGATGGTGCTTGCGCGCCGCCGACTTGTAGGCCTTCTTGATCGCGGCCGCGTCTGCATCGCGCGGCACGTCAAGAACCTCGTAGTAATCACGCGCCACGGCGCCTCCGTTGGGGCCCGCGCCCCCGACGCCCTACGCGTCTTCGTATTCGGCGTCGATCACGTCATCGTTCTTGCCACCGGCCGCCGGACCGGGCGGAGGCGCGCCGCCGCCCGAACCGACCGCGTGCTCCGCCACCTTGTGGCTCGCGGCCTGGAGTCGCTCGTTGGCGCCCTTGAGCGTGTCGAGGTCGTCGGAGTCCATCGCCTTCCGCGCGTCCGCGATGGCGGCGTCGAGTGCGGCCTTTTCATGGCCCGGCAACTTGTCGCCGTGCTCGGCGACGAGTTTCTCGACCTGGTAGATCCCGTTGTCGAGCGTGTTGCGGGCTTCGATCACCTCGCGGCGCGCCTTGTCGGCGTCCTCGTTGAGCTTGGCCTCGTCGACCATCCGCTCAATTTCCTTCTCCGAAAGGCCCGTCCCGGCTTCGATCGTGATCTTGTGCTCGCGACCCGTGTCCTTGTCCTTCGCGGACACGCTGAGGATGCCGTTGGCGTCGATGTCGAAGGCCACTTCAATCTGCGGGACGCCGCGGGGCTTCGCCGCGATGCCGTCGAGACGGAAGTTGCCGATCAGCCGGTTGTCGCGCGCCATCTTCCGCTCGCCTTGGAAGACGTAGACGTCGACGGCCGTCTGATTGTCGGCGGCCGTGGAGAACGTCTCCCGCTTGCTGTGCGGAATCGTCGTGTTGCGCGCGATCTGGACGGTCATCACACCGCCGTAGGTCTCGATCCCGAGCGACAACGGGGTGACGTCGAGCAGCAACATGCTCGTCACGTCGCCAGACAACACGCCGGCCTGCACGGCGGCGCCGACGGCAACGACCTCGTCGGGGTTCACGGTGCGGTTCGGCTCGCGGCCAAACAGCTCCTTGACCCGCTTCTGGACGAGGGGGATGCGCGTACTGCCGCCAACGAGCAGGACCTCGTTGATCTGCCCCGCCGACAGGCCCGAGTCCTTGAGCGCCCGGCGGCACGGCTCCAACGTCCGCTCGACGATCGGCTCGATCATGCGCTCGAATTCGGCGCGCGTCAGCTTCTTGGCGAGGTGCTTGGGGCCGCTGGCGTCGGCCGTCAGGAACGGCAGGTTGATCTCGGTCGACGGGGCCGTCGACAACTCGATCTTCGCCTTTTCCGCCGCGTCCTTGAGGCGCTGCACGACGATGGTCTGGTTCGCCAAATCGATGCCAGTGTCCTTCTTGAACTCCGCGATGAGCCAGCGGATGAGCAGGTCGTCGACGTCGTCACCCCCCAGGTGGGTGTCGCCGTTGGTCGCTTTGACCTCGACCACGTCGTCGCCAACTTCGAGGATCGACACGTCGAAGGTGCCGC